>Ga0137796_10000171_pt1 | contig 40368 bp, 40 predicted proteins | sample OV2TP3_FD_97704 | JGI IMG/M metagenome (GOLD analysis project Ga0137796, IMG submission 97704) | reverse complement strand
TATGTCAAAACTTCTTTCAGTCAAAGAATTGCGGTTAAACTTTCCGAAGGTGCGGCGAGGGCTCGCGAAGGGGGAGCGATACACGCTCCTGTATAGATCGACGCCGGTGGGAGTCCTCGCACCAATGCCGGATGTACAGGATGCAAAAGACGTATACGCGTTTTTTGCGAACCCGCCGAAGCGTTTCCTGTTTCGAGCAAAGAAATCTGCTGTACGGCTGGTACGAGAGGAACGCGTGCGATAATCGTACCGGGTGGAGCATACCATGACTACGAACACACCGGGGGCGCCGGAGGGGCTTCCGCATAGAAAAAATTTTGTCGTCGATGCGTCTGTCTTTGTCTCCGTATTCGCCGAGGCAGATACGCATCATAGTGCATCGCGTGCATTCTTCCATCTGCTTGAAGAACAGAGTAAAAATGTCGCAGTGATCGTCTCGGCAATCACACTCCTCGAGACAGCGAACGTCCTCTCACGATATGGCCGACTTGCAGCCGTTGACCAGGCGCTTGCCCATGCGCGTTCGTTCCTGCTGATTGCGGCGGACCAGTCATTCATCGAACAGGCGGTGCCCTACTTTGGTTTGATGCGGTTGAAAACCGCAGACGCGGTAATTGCCGCGTGTGCTGCACTCCACGACGCGACGCTCATTACGTGGGATATGCAACTCCTCCGCGAGGCGCGTAAAATTACGCGCGCGGAAACACCAAAGGCCGTGCTCATTGAGTCGTAACGAGACGGCCTTTGTCTTGCGTGATAAAGACGTACGAGACATTATGCTGAGACTGCTTATCGCAACCCCACTGTATCCGCCGGAGATTGGCGGACCGGCAACGTTCACGCGGTTTGCGGAGGAGGAGTTGCTGAAGCGTGATATTGCGGTTGCGGTCGAAAAGTTTAGCGATGTCCGCCACCTCCCGAAATCTATACGATATATCGTATACTTTTGGCGTCTCGTGCGCGCGGCGGGGAAGGCGGACGTGGTGCTTGCGCTTGATCCGCTTGGGATCGGGCTGCCGGCGCTGGTTGCCGCACGACTTCGGGGTCGGCGGTTTTTGGTGCGAGTGGCGGGAGATAGAGCGTGGGAAACATTTCAAAGTAAAAACGAAAAGCGAAAAAGGAAAAACGACAGTGAAAAATTTAAAAGTCTTGACGATTTTCAGAAAGAGCGTTTTGGTTTGAGCATCGAACTGCGGCGGTGGGCGCAGTGCTTGGTAGCGAGAAGGGCGGAGCGGGTGATTGTGCCGAGTGAATTTTTGAAGCGGATTGTTGCGATGTGGGGCGTGCCGGAGGGGAAGATTGACGTTGTGTACAATTCGTTTGAGCCGCCGCAGGAGAGTGAGACGAAAACCGATGCGCGACGCGCGCTCGGACTCTCAGGAAGCATTATCATGAGTGCCGGGCGTTTGGTGCCGTGGAAGGGATTTTCCGCCCTTGTCGACATCATGCCGCAGATCGTCCGCGACATTCCGGACGCGACGTTGGTTATTATCGGCGATGGACCGGAACGCGCAACATTAGAGCGGCAAGCGGCAAGCGGCAAGCGGCAAGCGATTACTTTTCTTGGGAGCCTGCCACAGCGGGAGCTACATCGGTATATCAGAGCGGCGGATGTATTTGTCCTGAACTCCGGCTACGAGGGTTTCTCTCACCAACTTCTTGAGGCGATGGCGCTCGGGACGCCGGTCGTTGCAAGTGACATCCCCGGCAATCGGGAACTTATCGAAGACGGCGTGAGCGGTTTGCTTGTAGCATACAATGACCGGGAGGCACTTGCTGCGACTCTCTTGTGTGTGCTCGGTGACCGAGACACCGCTCTACGTCTTGCCAACGCAGCATCGGGAGCAGCGTGCGTGTTTAGTAGAGAAAACATCGCGGAACGGCTCACCTTGACGCTGCACAGATGAACGTATACAATGTTTGTATGAACACTACAACCTGTAACCTTTCATTGCCTAAGACACTGCTCATCAAACTTGACCAAGCAGCACGGCGCGAAGACGCGAATCGTAGTGAGGTGATACGACAGGCGATCCGTGCCTACCTCGAGGAGCGCAACGAGTGGCAAGGATTGTTTGCGTACGGTACCGAGCAAGCGCGCCGTCTCGGCATTACCGAGCGCGACGTTGATCGTATCGTGGCGCACGAACGACGCACGATGAGAAAACGGACGAAAAGGACACATGCATAAGGCCGTGCTCGATACCAATGTGTTGATCTCAGCGCTTCTTTTTGGCGGTACGCCGCGGAAGGTGCTGGAGCTTGTGATGAAGCGACGAGTGGTCGGCGTGACATCGCCGGCGCTTGTTGCCGAGCTCACGCGGATTTTGAAACGCAAATTCGCATTTTCAGACGAGGCATTACGGTCGGTTCGGCGTCGCATTGAGCGTGGCTTCTTTATGGTGACGCCCAACGTGGACATTGCGGTTCTTGCGGACGATGCCGACAATAGAGTGCTTGAAGCTGCCGTTGCGGGCGAGTGCGAGTTTGTTGTTACCGGCGACAAAGCGCTTCTTGCGCTCGTGATTTTTCGCACCATTCAGATTCTCACACCCGCTCGTTTTCTTGGTGAGCAAGGAATGTCCTGATCGACGCTCGTGTTCCATTAGACTTCTTCGGAAATTCCATTCTGCTGCAATTTTTGATTTTTGGCTGCGACGTCGTCAAGCTTCACAAAATGACTCTCGTCGTACAACAAGTACGCCGTCGAGTCATTTTGTTCGCTTTCCTTGTCTCGCTCAAAAATCAAAAATCTCGCCACGAAAGGAATTTCCGAAGAAGTCTATTATGAAACTGCTCATGATTTCAACCGACCGGAGCATTCTTGTGCCCGGGAGTGTGGTGCGGGAGAGGATGAGGGAGTATGGAAAGCTGGTCGAGGAGCTCCATATTATAATTTTTGAACAGCGAAAAAATTTCCAATTTTCAATTTCCAATGATTCAATTTCCAAAAACGTTTTCGTATACCCAACAAACTCTTGGAGAAAATGGCTTTACGTTTTCGACGCGTACCACTGTGCAAAACGTCGACTTGGAAATTCTCGTGATCAGCAATGGCTGATCACGAGCCAAGACCCTTTCGAGACCGGCGTCGTCGGTGTGCTTCTCAAGCGACGGTTTGGTGTACCGTTGCAGGTTCAAATACACACGGATTTTTTGAGTCCATACTTCCGCAGGCAGTCGCTCGTTAATCGCGTGCGCGTCTTTCTCGCGCGGTTTACTCTCCCGCGCGCCGACTGCATCCGCGTCGTGTCCGAGCGTGTTCGTCAAAGTCTTCTAAAAGCTAAAAGCTACAAGCTAAAAGCTCAAATAACAGTGCTCCCCATTTTCGTTGACGCCGCGCGCTTCAGCGCGCGGCCGGACGAGATCGTTGTGCAGGCGATCCGGGCGCGGTACGCGCAGTTCGACCGTCTTATCCTCATGGTCGGCCGCCTCGCACCGGAGAAGAACATCGCGCTTGCGATCGAGGCGATGCGCGAGGTCGTGAAGTCACATCCGCGCACGGGTCTGGTCATTGTCGGCGATGGCCCAGAGAAAGAAAGACTAGTGCTAAAAGCTATAAGCTATAAGCTAACAACTCATGTTGTATTTGAGTTTTCCGCTCACGACCTTGCACCGTATTACCATGCTGCAGACATCTTCCTCCACACCTCAAACTACGAGGGTTATGGTATGGTATTAGTTGAGGCGGCGGCAGCGGGGCTGCCGATTGTCACAACTGCCGTCGGTATTGCAGGCGAGGTGCTCTGCGACGGCGAGAGCGCGCTCGTTTGCCCGGTTGGTGACCGCGCATGCATCACAGAGCAGCTGTTGCGGCTTCTCAGCGACGATGCGCTTCGGGCACGCCTCGGCATCGCAGCGCAGGAGGCGGCGGGGCGGCATGCAATTAATAAAGAAGCATATCTTGAGCGCTATCGTGACGCGTGGGACACGTGCTTACACCAGAGAAAGTAATTTGAAGAAATCTTATGCCGCTCTATTTTGTCACTGGAAATAGAGGATGGCTTTTGAGAAGTTGCGCGCGTTTTTATGCGCATAGGATTTATCGGCCAAGGATTTATAGGTAAGAGTTACGCCGACGATTTTGAGCGGCGGGGGTTCGCCGTGGTGCGTTACGCGCTTGAGGAGCCGTATGTGAAGAATAAAGATCCAATCCGAGGATGCGACGTTGTTTTTATCGCAGTGCCGACGCCGACAAAGCATGATACCGGCTTTGACGATTCCATCGTGCGCTCGGTGCTCGGGCTTGTCGGCGAGGGCAAGATTGCGGTGATAAAATCAACGATCGTCCCTGGGACGACCGAGCGGCTGCAAAAGGAGTTCCCCAAGATTATTGTGCTCCACTCGCCGGAGTTTTTGAGCGAGGCGACGGCGGCGGAGGACGCGACGCACCCGGTATTTAATATCATCGGCGTACCAGAAGGAGAGGCGCGGTGGAGCGAGGCTGCCGAGCGCGTGATGGGGATGTTACCACAGGCGGGATACAGTACGATTTGCACTGCGCGTGAGGCCGAGCTTTTCAAATATTTACGTAACTGTTTTTTCTACACGAAAGTCGTGTATATGAATTTGCTCTATGATGCGGCGCAGGCTCTGGGCGCAGACTGGCAGCGCCTGCGCGCGATGCTCGCGCACGACCCGTGGATTGGCCAGAAGCACCTCGATCCGGTGCACAAGAGCGGTCGCGGCGCTGGCGGCAACTGCTTCGTGAAAGATTTCGCGGCGGTTTCTCAATTGTATGATACTCTGTTGCCTGATGACGTGGAGGGCAGGGCACTTTTTGACGCCATCGCGCGCAAAAATATTGCACTATTGCATCAGAGCGGAAAGGATATTTCTCACATCACTGCGGTGTACGGACCCACCGCGTGAGCACGCCGCGTGCGTTGATTCCTGACGTGAGGATGCTACGCTAAAGTTATGTGGGGAGCCCTCCTTGCGCTTGTTGTTGCGTTTGAGGCGGCCGCTGATGTCTTCGCGAAATCGTGGTCTGTTAGGGGCGGTGTTGTTCTTGCCGCGGCGGCGCTCACCCTCTATGTGATAGACAATACGTTTTGGCTTTTTTTGCACTTCGCGGTGGCGCGGGGCTCGCGCGCGGAGGCATTTTGTTTTCAGTTGCGTCTGCGTTGCTTGCGGCGCTCATTGGCATCTTCGTTTTTCGCGAAACACTAACAACAACGCAAGTGGTCGGCGTCATTGTTGGACTGGCCGCGGTCGGCCTTTTGTCGTGGTAAAAACGAAGCGTAAAGCGAAAAGCGCAAAGCGTACAACAGCAACCCAAAACCAAAAATAAAACTTTTGAATTTTGCACTGTTGTTTTTCGCTTTGCGTTTTGGCTTTTTCGCTTTCCCATGCATCTCCTCATCGTTACCCAGAAAGTTGATCGCGCCGATCCGGTGCTCGGCTTTTTCCATGCGTGGATCGAGGAGTTTGCGAAACACTGGGACGCGATCACGGTGATTTGCCTCGCAGAAGGCGAGCGCTCGCTGCCGCAAAATGCGCGCGTGTTTTCGCTTGGTAAGCGTGTTGTTCAACACTCGGTGTTGAACAAAAATGTTCAACACCGAGTGTTGAACATTTTAACGCGGCGCCTTGTTTATACTGCACGCTTTTTGCGGCTTATCGTTGCCACGCGCCGCTCGTACGATTGTGTATTCGTGCACATGAACGCCGAGTATGTGGTGCTTGGAGGAATTCTCTGGCGGCTCATGGGGAAGCGCGTGGCGCTCTGGTATAATCATCCGGCTCGCAGCTTGAAGGTCCGAATCGCGGCGTGGTTTGCACATCGTATTTTTTATACCTCACCGCAGTCATTTACCGCTCGATATCGGAGAAAAGCGCGGCAGATGCCGGTGGGGATTGATACGGAGCAGTTTCGCCCGGGGGGGAGAGGCCCTGCACTTTCCACGGAAGGTGTAGGGTCACGGCCGTGCTCGATTTTGATACTCGGACGGATTTCCGTCTACAAACGACTCCATGTCATAATCGATGCTCTGAAGTTACTCCGTGAGCGCGATATCCATTGCATTGCAGACATCGTCGGCAGCGAGATTCCCGGCGAGGAGACGTACGCTGCGCGCATGCGGGATGAGGCGCGCGAGCTTGCGAGCGCCGGGTTTGTGCACTGGCTAGATGGCGTGCCGCACAAGAGGACGCCGCAACTCTTTCGGGAGCACGAGCTCTATGTCAACGCCTCCGAGGCCGGGAATTTTGACAAGACGATTCTTGAGGCGATGAGCTGCGGGACGCTCGTGCTCACGTCAAACCCCGCGCTCGCCGAGACCCTGCCGCTCCCGTGCCGTTTTCAAGAGGGAGACGCCGACGAGCTTGCGCGCAAAGCGCGCTATCTCCTCGCTCTGAGAGAGGTCGAGAAGCGTCGCATCGGCGCGTTGCTCCGTGAGTACGTCGTCGAGCACCACACACTTGCCGCGCTCGCGGCGCAAGTTCGAGGAGCGATGAGCACGTATGCCGTGCCGTTGCCAACAGTAAAAGCACGAAAGCCACACGCTGGTTCGGCGTCACTTGTTCTTTAACCAAACAGGAGGCGTAGTTTTTTGCTGACCGAGCGCATCGTAGCCGCACCAAGTGCGCCCAACTCTCCCAGAATGATTTTTTTGTCCAACGTGGCGAGTTTGGCCGATTTGATTACTGAAGTTGTTTTGAGACCAGTAAGTGCAAATGCCTGCGCGTCCGCTGTAATGAGAACGTCGAAGCGACGCAGTCGTGTCGGCTTCTGTGAAGAAATAAACGCAACCACGATGTCGTCGCCTTCGTTGTATTTTGAGACAATGACTGCAGGGCGCACTTTGTGCGCCGAAAGGTCTGTGAACGGAAACGGCAGGAGAACAATGGTGCCCTGTTTATACATATCGTTTCCGCAGGTCGTCTATTGTATAGAGGTCCGGTTCCTCGGCGAGAAAGTCGAAACTCGACGAGTTCGCATTCATATTCGTAACGTCGTCGAATGCATTATTTTCGTACGCCGGCCATTTGAAGATCACCGCTTCCACCTTGCTACGTCGCCCAATGCCAACGATTTGATTGCGGTGCGTAACCGCATCGAGTACGTGGGAGATATTCTCTCGGAGCTCGGTTGTCGAAAGCGTTTTCATACTGTACATAATGTACATCTTCAGCCGACCGTAAGTCAAGTAACTGCTGGCACTCCAATTCTATACGGCACGAGCAGGAAGAGCGGCGTTGAACATTGAACCCACAGGAAGCGAAATGCTTCCTGTGGGCCACAAGTTACGCAACGGCTTTGAGCTCGACTATATAGAGGAGCATGCTGGAGTAGCTGCCTGCGTAGAGGAGTGCAAAGCCATGCCTCTCCAGGAGCGCGGCTAAATCTTCGTGTCGCCAGCAGACAGCGAGCGTGCGGCCAGCTCCGCCGTCCGCCGCCCTTTGTCCTTCGTACATGCCGCAGTATTCTCCCTCGGGCGTCGCGATAAATCCGACGGCGCGCGGCTTGAGGACACGGGCGAGCTCGCTCATCGCGCGGTCAATGCGCTCTCGCGGGATGTGCATCAGTGCGGCAGTTGAGAAGAACGCATCGAACGTTGCCGTCTCGAACGCAAGCTCACACATGTCCATCTGCACAAAGGACGCGCGGCCTTGGCATATGGCTTCTTGAAATTGCTCGCACGCTGCCGCGAGCATACCCGACGAGCGATCGATGCCAGTATAGCGAAATTCTTTCCACACCTCCGTGAGAAAGAATGCGGCTGCGTCGCGAGCGGTGCCGCAGCCGAGGTCAAGGACGTGCTCGCCCGGAATACGCGAGACGTAGTGGTGCCAGGTATCGTCTTTCCACCTCGGCGGATTAACTGTATTCCAGGCGAGCGCAAGCGCGTTGTACGTCTCAATGGTTTCGGTTTCTTCTGGCGTGAGTCTGTACAGTGCTGGGAGCTCTTCACAAGCACGCTGTGTCATATCGCTAACTCCTTTCGTGCGCGCTGGTGTGGCGTTTTTTTGTATCCGTTCCTGCCCGCGCAGTGCGGGCAGCACCTCCGGCGGGTGTCTGTGGGCGAGTATAGACGTCTCTCTCGCCACTGTCAACGTGCCGTAACATGCGCTCTCCTGCACGGGTTTCAGAAGCAGTAGGGAGTCGGCGTTCTCAACGTTATGCATATAAAGGAGGACACTGTGGATACAGAAAAGAAGAAACCGCTCATCGGCATGATCGGCATGGGGTGGGTTGGCGCGAATGTCGCGCGGGCGATAGGTGAGCGAGGATATACAGTCGTTGCGTTTGATACCGACCCTCGGAAGCCGTACGCGCACAATCGCAGTCGCATTGAAACGTGCGACATCGTTTTTGTTTCTGTGCCGACTCCGGCACGAGCTGGCGATGGTGGCTGCGACGTCTCGTGCGTGCGCGATGCGCTCCACAATGTCGGGAGCGGCAAGATTGCGGTGATCAAATCAACGATACCACCCGGCGTACTTGAGGCACTGCAGCAGGAGTGCCCGGACAAATTTCTCTTCCACGTCCCGGAATTTTTGACCAAAGCAAACGCCGCACATGATGCCGCGCACCCGACGCGAAATGTAGTCGGGATACCTGATGGCGCGACGAGCGCACACTCTGCCAAGGCAGAAGCGGTACTCGCGGTATTGCCGAGTGCGCCCGTCACTCTTGTCTGCGGTGCGACCGAATCAACGATTATTAAGTACCTCAGTAATTTTTTCCTCACTGTGCAAGTGCTTCGCGCGAACATGGCCTACGATATCGCTGGGGCTTTTGGTGCACGGTGGGATATCGTGCGGCGCGGCATTGTCACCGATCCGAGAATTGGTGACTCGCATAGTGACCCGATTTTTGGTGGTGGACGCGGTGCAGGGAGCGATTGTTTTATCAAGGATCTCGCTGCGCTTCGGGAGTTTACGGCGCTGCCGCTTGGGAGCAATTTTGACGTGCATGCACTCATCTCAGCTCTTGAGGAGTACAACATTGCGCTCCTCAGCGCAAGCGGCAAAGACCTCGACAAGCTTACCGCCGTCTACGGGCAGAAGATACTTGAGGGAGCGTGAGAGTGTCCCCGTGTGCCACAAGCTATAAATAACGCCCACAGCTGAGCTGCGGGCGTTGTACTATTCACGAAAAACGCATGTTACAGTACGGTGATGAAAATGTATTATGTTGCCAACGCCCGGATGCCCTCGGAGAAAGCGCACGGGATTCAGCTCGCGAAGATGTGCGAGGCATTTATTGAGCACGGGGTAGAGCTCACGCTCGTGGTGCCGGCCGTCGGACGGCACTTTTCGGAAAAACACCGGATGTTGAGGAGGACCCAGCACCTTTCAGAAAAGGTGCTGGGGACGGGAGAACATCCGGTGTTGGGGAGAAAAGTGCTGGCTAATACGTTGCGTGAGTATTACGGCCTGCGCGTCGAGGTGCCGGTGGCGCGGCTTCCTGTTTTGAACGTGTTCCCGTCGGCATCGTGGGGGTTTACGCTCCGGGCGTTTTCATTTGCGCTGAGTTCGTTTTTGTACATGTTGCTGAAGCGACTGCGACACGGCCGCGATGGCGCGGTTGTATATACGATAGATCTCGATCAGTTTTCTTATTTTCTCTTGCCGTTTGCGGGTTTCCACGTTTTTTTCGAGGCGCACGGGGGGAAGCGGCCGAGCGTCCTTTTGCGGTTTTTCCTCCGTCGCGTGCGCGGCATTATTACAAACAGCGGCGGTACGAGGACTGCTCTATTGCGGGATTTTAATTTGTCTGAGGAGCGCGTGGTCGTCGAGCCGAATGGCATTGATCTTGCACAGTTCGCCGCGCCTCCTCCCCTGGAGGAGGCGCGGCGCGCGCTCGGCTTACCGCAGGAGGCGCGCGTCGCGCTCTACGTCGGCCGTTTCTACGAGTGGAAGGGGCTCGGTATTCTTCTCGAGGCGGCCCGGCTGCTTCCGCACGTCGCCTTTTGGCTCGTCGGCGGCGGAGTTGAGAAATTTTATTTTGTCACGGGCGCGAGAGAGGGCGACGTGCCAGCAAACATTTTTTGTGCTGGCGGCGTGTCACCCACCGAGGTGCCGCGCTGGCTCGCCGCGGCGGATGTTCTCCTCGTCCTCGGCACGCAGAAAAACGAATACTCCTGGCGCGAGACCTCCCCAATGAAACTCTTTGAGTACATGGCTGCGCGTCGTTCCATCGTCGCGAGCGCGACTCCGGCAAATAGAGAGATTGTCTCCGACGAGGAGGCGATGTTTTATACACCAGACGACGCGGTTTCTCTCGTGCACGCCGTCACATGTGCGCTCGGCGAACGAGACGCTTCTTTCATCCGCGCCGACAAGGCGTTCACGAAAGTCGCCCAATGGACCTGGTCCGAGCGCGCGAGGCGAGTGCTTGACTTTATAAATGCTGCGTAGTAAGAAGCTATCTAGCTAGACCGTTGTTTTTTGGCAAAACACGTTAAGTTAAGGCTGGAGGGGCGAGATGGATCAACAACAGATGGGCAGACAGATAGTACGGCTTGAGACGATTCTTTGTGAGAATGGCGATGGGGAACTTATTCGACAGGCGCGTGCCGCGCTTATCTCAAAAGTGCCGCCGCGTGATGAACGTGCGCAGCAGGAGATAGTGGTCCCAGACGACGCGACGCGCTCCGGTGTCTCGGGCAAGGTATACGGCGCGTGGAGGAAGGGGCTCGCCACGGCGTGCTCCGACGTTGTGTGCGTGCAGTACTGGTATGATCGGTACGAGGACGAAACGAAAAAGATCGCTTCTCATGGTTATGTGCCACTGATTCGACGTGCCGCGCCTCCTTTTGGCGGTTGCTGGTGGATCATGGGCGGCGCGCTTTTCAACTTTCGGTCAAACAGAGAGTTTCTGTTTTGGAAACTGCTGTCCGAGGGAGGGGTCGAACAGGGAGGTATTGATGAAGTGAGTGCTCGTTATGGCGCAGGGCAGCGTGCCAACGAGTATGACCTGCATGTCGTCGGCTGTCTCGGTACATACCGTACAGCCGCAGAGGATACGGCAGGCACAGGGAAACCTCCGTGCGACACGATCAACCTTTGTTATATGGCGTTGGTGTGTGGCGGGCTTACTTTCGGCCACGACCGCGACCACACCGACGTGTGGTTCGCGAGTGCGGAGGAGCTCCTGCCGGAGGACTCTTGCGGGCATTGGTATCCGCGTCATGTCGCTCTGCGGGCGCTTGATATTTATCACCGCGCGGCTCGCTAGGCGAGGAGCTGACAGTGAAATTACGCGCCGACCACAGAGTGGTCGGCGCGTTCCATTTTTCGCCTCCGGCGTGTTAGTATGAGCACCATGAGGCCGCGGATGCTCATTACGGGGGGCGCGGGGTTTATCGGCAGCAATGCCGCGCGTTTTTTTGCCGGGCGCGGGTGGGAGGTGAGCGTACTCGACAATCTCTCGCGCCGCGGCGTTGAGCATAATCTGCGTGTCCTGGGCGAGGAATTGGGGGGACGCATGCGATTTCTGCGGGCGGACGTCCGCTCCGACCAGGGGGTGCTTGACGAGGAGGCGGCATCCCACGACGCACTGCTCCATTTTGCAGGGCAGGTTGCGGTGACGACATCTGTCGCCGATCCGCGCACCGACTTTGAGACAAATGCGCTCGGCACGTTCAACGTGCTTGAGGCAGTGCGTCGAGCGCCGACGCCGCCGATTTTTATATATTCTTCGACAAATAAAGTGTATGGCGCGCTTGAGGAGTTGGCGATTAGCGAAGACGAAAGCCGCTACTCGTTCGCGGACTTCCCGCACGGCGTCTCCGAGCGCCAACAGCTCGACTTCCACTCGCCCTACGGCTGCAGTAAGGGTGCGGCTGATAAATATGTGCGCGACTACGGGCGTATCTATGGGCTTCCGACAGTGGTCTTCCGGCAATCGTGTATCTACGGCCCACACCAGTTTGGCGTTGAAGACCAGGGATGGCTTGCGTGGTTTGCGATCGCGGGTTTGCTCGCGCGGCCGGTTACGATCTACGGCACCGGGAAACAGGTGCGCGATGTACTTCACATCGCGGATTTGATGGCGCTCTATGAGAGCGCGATCGAGCGAATTAGCGAGGCGCGCGGGCAGGCGTTCAACATCGGCGGCGGAGCGGAGAATACGCGTTCGCTCATTGAATTTTTCGACGAGCTTGAGCACGGCCACACACTTGCTCTGCGTCCTTCGCGCTCCGCAGAGCGTCCGGGGGACCAGAGAGTGTACGTGAGCGACAACAGCAAGGCGCGCAAGGTTCTCGGCTGGGAGCCTAAGGTCGGCGCTACGGAGGGCATCGGCTCGCTCATTGGGTGGGTGCGGGAGAATCTGCCGACGATTGCGGGATTATATGAATAACGAAATTGCCGACGTCGACATCCGATGTCCTCAAATACACCTCGCCTGACCACCTTTGATGGTGTACGGCGCAGCCCTGTCTCATTAATCGAATCATTTGGAACGGGGGACATCGGATGTCTTGCAATTTCGTTATTCGAAGTCTATTAGTGATATGCGCATCGGTATTGTGCTTCACCCCTACGGCGAGCGCGAGCCCGCAGGGCTCGCCCGGACTATCTTCGAGCTCGCGAGGGGCATGCTTGAAGTTGACGAGAAGAATGAGTACTTGATTTTTACGAAATACGCGCCTATCGTGCCACCGGAGCTCCCCGGAAAAAACTGGCGGCTTGTGCCGCTCCTCGCGCGAGATTCGAGCTTTTTCTCTCGCATGTTCTGGCTCAACCGACTCCGCAGAGCGGCTCAGGCGGACGTGTATCTTTTCAATACGCCGGTCTTGCCGCTTTTCTCGAAACCGGCTCGGTCGGTCGTGCTCGCGCTTGATTTTGCCTATCTTCGCCTGCCGCCGGAGAACATTCGCCAGTGGATTTCGAAATATCTTACGCGTGCGTACCATACGTATTCGCTGCGGCGGGCGGACCGAATCGTTGCGATTTCAGAGGCGACGAAACGAGACACGACGGCCCTCTTCGGCACATTGGCGGAGCGTATCGCCGTGGTGCTCTGCGGCTTCAAAAGAGTGTGCGACGCCAAGGAGACACCGCGTGATGTACGCGAGCCGTTTTTTCTCTGCATCGGCGTTGTGAAGCAGCGCAAGAATACGCTCGCCGTCGTGGAGGCGTTTGCGGAGTATTGCGCCGAGGGAGGGGAGGGGGGGCTTGTTCTCGGCGGAAGGATGGAGGGCGTGTATGCCGAACGCGTGCGCCGCGCGATACACGAAAGGGGCGTTGCAGATCGCGCGCAGACGATCGGCCACCTCAACGATGGGGAGTTGAGCTTTCTTTATCGTCGCGCACGTGCGCTCGTGTTCCCAAGTCTTATCGAAGGGTTCGGCTACCCGATACTTGAGGCCATGCACTGCGGCCTTCCGGTGATCACGTCCAACTGCTCGTCGCTTGCGGAGGTTGCAGGGGACGCGGCACTTCTCGTTGACCCCCGCGACCCGCACGCTCTCGCTCGCGCGATGCTCCGGCTCTCGCGCGAGCCCATGCTCCGCACAGAACTTGTCTCGCGCGGTCGCGCGAGAGCGGCGCAGTTCAGTTGGCGGGAAGCAGGAAGCGAGATGCTTGGGGTTCTTGCCGAGGTTGCCACACCGAGTGTGCGATGAGCTCTTGCGCCGAGTAAAGCCAGACGGAATTTTAGAGCGCAGACGGCGGAAGACATAAACGTCTCCTTGTTTTGGACGTTTGAACGAAGTTGAGAATTTGCAATAACAATGCGGTCGCATAGTTATTGCAAATTTTTGCAAACGACTCGTATCTCTTTTTACAAGCGCCTTTTTACTTACAAGTGTCTTTTTTACACAATCGCAATGATCCCTAATAAATACAAACGCGCCCTTTTTTTCTGCTGGGTCTGCGCTGCCGCGCCGGTTTTTTTTTCCTGCATTGCTCTACGCCGCATGGCGCGACGCCGCACACCAGATGTGCCACTTCGTATCGTCGTCCTTCCCCAGCTCACGCGCATTGGCGACCTCGTGTGTGCGACGCCGGTATTCCGCGCGATTAAGGAGCGCTACCCCAATGCGCACCTTGCGGTGGTGACGACGAATAAAGTGGTCGGCATCATTCGTAATAACCCGCGCATCGACGAGATTATCATCTACAAAAGCACCGAACTCCTCGGGCTCATCCGCGCGCTCCGACGGGGCCGCTTCGATTGGAGCTTCTCGCTCACCGGCACTTCATTCGGCAACCTTATCTTTTTTGCCGGTCTTGTGGCGCATCGCGCAAAGATCACGCGGCGCGATCGCTCCCGAAGTGAGCGGCTCACGGATTGGATGGCGCCGCAGAAATTGCTCTATACGCACGGGACGTACCTGCCGCGCCGTTACCTCGATCTGTTGCGCTTCGTCGGTGTTGAGTCGCCGCGGGAGCAGCAGGAGATTTTTGTAAGTACTGATGCCGAGGCGCGCGCGGCATCATTTTTGAAAGAGCACGGCCTTGAGGGCAAGCACCCGCTCATCGGCATCAGCATCACGGCTGGGAACAAGATTAAAGAGTGGGGCGATGCGCGGTTTGCGGACCTCGCGCGTGAGCTTGTGGCCAAGTATCCCGACGGTACCATTGTCTTTCTCGGCGCGCCGCGTGACAGCGCGCGCATCGGCGCGCTTGTCGAGTCGCTCAATGTTCAATACCCTGTTCAACACCGAGTGTTGAACAGAGTTGTTCAACACTCGGTGTTGAACACAAGCATGTTCACGGTTGTGGTTGATTTTTCGCTCGACGAGCTCGCGGCTTTTATCAAACGGCTCGATCTCTACATCGGCGTTGATACCGGCCCGATCTACATTGCTCACGCGCTCGGCGTACCACTCGTTGACATCACGGGGCCGGTGGATCCGTGGGAGCAGCCGCCGCATGACGAGGAAAGTATCTGTGTCATGCCGCCGGCGCCGTTTCACCCGTCAAGTTTTGTCATGAAGCGGCGCTTCGGTTCGCGCGAAGCGCATGCGCGCGCGAGGGACGCGATTTCGGTCGAGATGGTACTCGAAGCAGCGGTGGAACTCCTTGGCGGGGCGAGCAGTTTGAAAAAGGTACGGGGATCCAGCAAAAAATAAATGGACGACCTATCTGATACCGTTATCTCTGCCCATTTATTTTTGACTGAATCCTGGGCGCATGGTAGCGTCTTTCCACCATGAATGGCCAACGCAAAGTAGCTCTTGTCACCGGCGTGACGGGGCAGGACGGATCGTATCTTGTCGAATTCCTGCTCGCAAAGGATTACGACGTGCACGGGATCGTGCGGCGTTCTTCGGTGTTTAACACGGGACGTATTGGCCACATTTACCCGCAGGCGCACGAGCGCGAGCGCGTTTTTCTTCACTATGGCGATCTCGCCGATGCGAGCTCGCTCGCGCGGCTTATCGAGCGAATTAATCCCGATGAGATTTATAACCTCGGCGCGCAGAGCCATGTGCGCGTGAGTTTTGACGTGCCGGAGTACACGGCTGACATCAGCGGCCTCGGAGCGTTGCGTATCCTCGAGGCTCTGCGCGAGACACGCTCGCACGCGAAATATTATCAGGCGAGTTCGTCTGAAATGTACGGCGCATCGCCGCCGCCGCAGAATGAGCACACGCCGTTCCGGCCGCGCAGCCCGTATGGCATTGCAAAATTATTTGCGCATTGGACGACTGTAAACTATCGCGAGGCATACAACATGTTTGCGTGTAGCGGAATTTTGTTTAATCATGAGTCGAGCCGGCGTGGCGAGAACTTTGTGACACGCAAGATAACGATCAGCATCGCGGAGCTTCTCGCGGGGAAGCGTGATAAAATATATCTCGGCAACCTTGATGCAAGGCGGGATTGGGGGTATGCCCCCGATTATGTCGAGGCGATGTGGCGGATGCTCCAGCAAAGCGAGCCCGATGACTATGTGATCGCGACGGGAGAAATGCACAGCGTCCGCGACTTCCTCGCTGAGGCGTTTCGACTTGTCGGCATTGATGCCTGGGAGCGTTTTGTCGAGATAGACCAGCGCTACATTCGCCCGACCGAGATTGACGTGCTCCGCGGCGACTCCTCTAAGGCGCGTGAGAAGCTCGGGTGGAGGCCGACGACTGGTTTTTATGAATTGGTACGCATCATGCTTGAGCACGATTGTCAAGCGCTCGGGGTCTCGTTGTCGAAGAGCGGCTGATCGCAGGTAACACCATGCTTAAACGTCGCGCACAACAAATCGGCACCGGCGGGGCCGTTATCTCGCCGTACGCGAAGCGGCTCGTCAACAAAGTGCTTGACTCGGGCAGGCTCTCCTATGGGCCGTACCTGAAGCGTTTCGAGCGCGATTTTGCGTTGATGCATGAGCGGCAGTTCGGCGTCGTGTGCTCGAGCGGGACGGCGGCACTCCAGATCGCGCTCCTTGCGCTGAAGGAACACGACCAGTGGCGCGACGGCGATGAGGTTTTGGTTCCGGCCGTGACATTTATCGCGACATCAAATGTCGTGCTGCACAATAATTTGCGCCCCGTGTTCGTTGATATTGATCCGCGGACGTACAACATTGATCCACGTCTCATTGAGGCGCGGATCACGCCGCGAACGCGCGCGATCATGCCGGTGCATCTTTTCGGACTTTCCGCCGATATGCTCCCGATTCATCGCATCGCGCGGCAGCACAAGCTGCGTATCATCGAGGATTCGTGCGAGGCGGCCGGGGTCGCCTACCGCGGGAAGCCGGTCGGCTCGATGGGCGACATCTCCTGTTACTCAATGTATATTGCGCATCTTGTCACGACCGGCGTCGGGGGCATGATACTCACCAATGACCCGGAGCTTGTGGTGCGCTGCCGTTCTCTCGTAAACCACGGCCGTGATGCGATCTATATCGCGTCGGATGACGATCGGGGGAAGCGGGGCATGGCGCTTCAGGAGGTCGTCGCGCGGCGGTTTAATTTTGTCTCCGTGGGACACAGTCACCGGGTTACCGAGATGGAGGGGGCGCTCGGCGTCGCGCAGCTCCGCGAGCTGCCGCGAACACTCCGCACGAGGCAGCGGCATGCAGCGCGGCTCCTTGCGGGCCTCGCTCCCTACGCGGAGCACCTGGCGCTCCCGAGTTGGCCCGCGCACGCGGAGCACGCGTTCATGATGTTTCCTCTCGTGGTTCGGGAGGAGAGTCCGCTCAAGCGCGACGCTTTGGTCGCACACCTCGAGGAGTGGAATATAGAAACGCGGCCGATTTTTCCGCTCCTCAATCAGCCGGTTTATAAAAAATTGTTTGGCGACATCGAGTCCCAGTATCCGGTCGCCGAGCGCATCGTCCGCGACGGCCTCTTCATTGGCTGCCACCCCGAGATGGGCCGCGAGGACGTTGAGTATGTCCTCGCGGTGTTTCGGAAGTTTTTCGAGGGTGTGGTATAGTGTCCCTATTATGAGTGCCACGATCGCCATTTCAAAACGGAAAATGCGCGAGACCGACGGCGTTGTCATTTTGCCCGTCGCCCAGTATCGCAAGCTCCTTGAGGCCAATGTACCGACGTACTATCTCAGAGGCAAGGAAGCGGAGGAGGTTGATCGTTTGGTCGAGGAAGGGCTGCGAGAGTACCGGGAAGGGAATACAGTAAGCGCGCCGTCCCTCGGCGAAGCATTAAAAATATATGGGCGGCGTGGAAAGACGCATTGAGCGCGTTGATTATTGAGGTGTGGTAGCATAAACATGCGTAGTGATATGGATCATAAGAGGCGTCTCTCGCCGGAACAAAGAAAGGAACTGGTCGCTACGACACGACAGATCGGCCTCTTGGCGCTTGCGGGTGTCGTTGCGCAAAAAATTGTGGCAGGGGCGTCTTTGATAGACCCGGTCGTCGTCGGCGGATTTCTTGTCGCGCTCCTGATGTATTTTTTAATGCTTCGATTTTTATTACAAGAGTAAATGTATTTGCGAATATGAACGGCCTTTTGGCAATTTTTATCGGTATGGGAATCATCGGATTGATGATCTGGTTTACCGTTCGTCAGTGGGAACACCAGAGGCAGCATGGCTGATGTGAAAGAGGCCTGTCGCGATTAGAAGATGATTCAATATACCGTCGCAGCTTGGCTCTCGCGGACACTACGCGGTTTGGCATGAAAACGATTACGTCGTCGTAGTCCGTCGTCATACCGCGTCAGCTTGCTGCGCGGTTCGTGATTTTTTATCGATGTCGTCTTTGTTTTTCGACGTCGGCAGGCACGACGACGTGTATTGAAAAATTGAAAATAGAGCAGCCCGACACGCGTATGCGTGTCGGGCTGGGCTTTGTGGGAGCATGAACATTTCGTCGTAGAGGTCGATAAGGATCGGATTGCCTACGGCAACGAGCGCGCCACGGTCATACTCGCGCAATCCGCCGCTCGCGTACTCTTTATCCTCAAGTTGCCCGCTTGCAGCCGCGTGCTCGTCGCCGCTGAGCTCGATCGCAAAGATGTCGACGAAGTTATGGCAGCCGACGTCTTGCGGCTCCTGCTCGCGGTCTTTCCAGATGTACTCCTTGTGGATTGCGGTCGGCACAAAGCGTTCCTCTGGCAGGTCGAGACCTGTTTCTCTCCGGAAGGTCCCTCGGGCGTTCTGCCGCGGCATGACGCCCGCTGGTCGTCGTCCGCCGATGACCCACGGGCCGCCGCTCATGGGTTTCGCCTGACGCGGGGCGAGCCAGAACGTTTTTTTGACTCGGTCCACAATGACCGAGTCTGTGCAAACGATAATGTGCCCGCGGATGGGCTGCTCATAGACATCATCCGGCATAAAAAACCGTTTCATCTTGTGGCCGTCCTCGACGTAAATGTCGCGAACGTCACCGCCTTTCTTACTCTCCACCAGTTGAATTTTCGAGATATCTGTAGCCACCCCAACTTCCTTCCTTAGATATTGGAAATAGAGATCAGCGGACGCGCGAGGCGCGCGTCCGCTGTGGGTTGTGTCTACACGCTCGGGTTGCGCGGGAGGCCGAAGTGGCGTGCGAGTTTCCTGTACGTTTCTACTAGCGAATCTCGCTGCCAGACGCGCTTTTCGCGCATCTCCGCACTGAGCGTTGTCTCCTCCTCCATCCTTTGTGCTGGTGGGTAGATGAAATCGAGCGGCTCGGAAGCGACGACGCGACAACCGTGCGCATGGGCGCTGATTGCGCCAAAGTGCTGCGCGTATGTGTCCTCGGCGTTTGCAAGTCCAGCGTTGAGGTAGAGCGCGGCATTCAGGAAATAGTGGCCGGCTCGTTCGATGTGAAACGCCCCGGGGCCGACAAAGATATCCACGTCGAGACCAGTGATGCCCGTGAGCCTGCCGTTGCCATACGCCTCGCTCGCCGCCTGGAAGTCAGGATAACTCTCCCAACTGAGGGCACTACGCTCTGCAACCGTTACGTCGGCAGTCCCAGCAATGATGGAGGCTACGAGTGTCGGGACGTGCCGCACCATATCAACTTTCTCGGCTTCGAGGTGGACGATGATGTCGCGCCGCGGATTGCACCGATACGCGTACTCCATCGCCATGAAAAACGACAGGCGTTTTGCCTGACCGAGGCCACGGGTGATCTCTGGCACCACCTGCACCGTGTCGGAGCGCAGGGCCTTGATTAAGTCGTTCGGGGATCCGTCAACGACGACGACCGGATACCCCCGCTCTGTCGCTGCCGCTACCATCTGCTGGGCGAGTACCGAGCGGGTGCTTGGTTCTTTATAGAATGTCACCGTTGCCAGCACTACACGCTCCTGCGCCGCATGTTCAATCGTATCGTGGTGAGTCACTCGACTCTCCTTCTGCTGTGAAGTACTTCGAAGGACTTCCTCATGAAGTCCCACCTTGTGATAGGATACTCACATTTTGGTTTTTGTCAAGCCCGTCGCGGACTCACATTTGCTAGCATGAGAGCATGCAGAAAGTGCTTATTACCGGCGCAGGCGGGCTCCTGGGGCAGGAGTTGGTGCGATATGTGTACCCGGGGCTTGAGATCGTCGGGCTCGGGCATGAGGAGTGCGACGTAACTGACGCGGCGAGCGTGCGGGCGGCTTTTGAGCGCGTGCGGCCGGACGTCATCATCAATTGCGCGGTTGTGGTAAGTGTGGATCGTTGTGAGCAGGACCCCGTGCGCTGCCGCGCGGTGAATATGGGGGGTGTTGAGAACCTTCTTGGTGCGACGCGCGAGCTCGGGCTTCGGCCGACGTTTGTCGAAATCAGTTCTTCCGAGGTGTTCGGGCGCGTCAAAGAAGGCGAGTACAAGATCGATGGGTATAACGAAGACGATGAGCCGCGGCCGGTCTCGCTCTACCAACGCACGAAGGCGGAAGCGGAGCGGGTTGTGCAGGAGTTTGCGCGCGAGCATCCGGACGCGCTCACGAGATGGTACATCGTGCGCGCGGGCTGGCTCTACGGCGCGGGCCGTGCGACATTTATTGATCAATTCTTGGAGAAACTCCAGCGTGACGAGCCGCTCGAGGTCATTGTCAATCAGTGGCGCTCGCCGACATGGACGAGAGATTTTGCCCAAGGGCTTTTTTACCTTTTGGGGAGAAATTGTTTAAAAAGTTCCAGACGCGAGGCGTCGAGGAGCGAAAACCCGAGCGTTACTCGAAGCTACAGTGAGGGGTTGAGCGACGAAGGCAACGAAGCAGATGGATTTTTTAAACAATTTTTAAGCGAGAGCGGCATCTATCATATTACCAATGAGGTTGAGCACGGCGAGGCCTCGACACTCGACGTCGTCGAGGAGATCGCGCTCACGCTCGGTCCCTCGCGCGTACGCGCGCCGCTGCGACTTGTTTCGCGCGAGGATATTTTCAAAATTCCACGCGCCCCGTCAAACGTGCTCAAAAACACTCGCCTTCCGAAGCTCCGCTACTGGAGAGAGGCGCTGCGGGAGTATTTACAACGTTACGCGTTATGATACTGCGTGGCCCTGTTTGCGACGATGGTCTTCGCGTCCACGCGAAAGAACTCCAATCGTTCCGAAGGTAACGATGAGTGCCAGAATGCCGAGGAGGAAAAGGTTGAGTGGTGTCAAAATTTGTTCGAGCATGCTCGAACCCGAAGTAGCCCAGGCTTTGCCCGCTAAACTGAGGCGTTCGGGTGCTTCTTGCGGCGGTTGTAATCGATAGAGGCGATAATATAGAGCCCGACGCCAAAACCAAGAAGCATGAGGAGGTAGAGAGAGAGACTATCCATGGTGTTCCTGCGAGAATTTATACGCGACGAGGTAAAAGACGCACGATAGAAGCGTGCCAATGCCGAACACGGAAATGTTTATCGGTTTTCCGGCGAGAAACTGACCGAACACCAGTGCGCCCACGACTATGTTTGCAAGTTCGACCGCGCCTTTTGCAAACAATTCACGTTGCTTTGCCGACATGACTGCATGCTATCATCCGGGTCGGCGTTCGGTCAATTTTTTCTCCACCACCCAAGATACATGTCGCGCCGGCGCGGGACATCCGTAACTGTTTCAAAGGTGCATAAAGCTGCTTTCGTACGACTGAAAAAATTTTCCTCGACAATGGCAAACCCGGCCTCCTTCGCGTAGCGGTGGAGGATGTCGCGCGTGTAGATGCGATGCGCGTTGAAGGCGATCGCGGGGCGGCCGCGGGTGAGCTCGGTTGTGATGATAAGATGTCCGCCAGGCGCGAGCACGCGCGCCATTTCGCAAAGTGCTTTGTGATCAGCGTCGAGGTCAATCTCGTCCCCATAGCGTCCGAGGCCGAAGTGCTCGAGCGCGCAGAGGGAGACGACCATGTCAAATGATGCGTCGGCGAAGGGGAGTTTTTTTGCGTCGCCGGTGACAACGGTTTCATTCTTGAGCGTTGGGTGCCTGTCGCGCACGTCGAGCGTCGTCAGGGGAAGCGAGGCAAGAAGCCCGAGCACGAACCAGCGGTACGAGCCGATGTCGAGGATGCGCCCCGGGCGGAGCGCATCAATATGCGCGGCCGCGAACTCGCACTCAAAGTCAATATAGTTTTTTGTGTGTGCGCCGCTCTCGTAGAGTGGCTCGGAGAAGATGTCGGTGTCTGGGGGCGCGGATTTTTTCAGCACCGCGAGCGTTTCGTCGTAGCTTTTTTTGAACTCGCGCGGAAAAGCCGCCTGCCGCCTGCTGCGGTAGAGCTGCCAGCCGGTCGGGGAGAGGAGTTTGTTAAGAGGGTGCATAAGAGAGCGCACAGTGTAAACGACCCTGCCCGGAGGGCAGGGTGTTCCTGTTGGCACTCCGTGGTCTTCTGTGTGCGTATGGTTCGTACGTAGCGTTACAGATCGAAAAGCTTCGTCGGTTTAACGTCTTTTTCCCTGCGTCTTAGAGTCATGTCTAGACAGCGTAACGTGTTTTCGGCCATTCATCCCTGCGCAGAGCGCAGGGCGTTCTGGCCGGTTCAGTAAAGCGAAAAGCGCAAAATAAAAACGAAAAACGTAAAACAATCTTTTGAACTTTGCGCTGTTGTTTTTCGCTTTTCGCTTTGCATTTTACTCTTTCACTGGCTTCCTATATCCGCAATATATCCTTGCGTGTCAAGGATGCCAAGGAAGTACTGCCATCGTACATAAAAGTAGTGGATATTGCCGAGGAAGACGATGAAAAAGATGAGGGGGAGTAGAACGGGCGCGAGACGGCGGGGGATTTGGTAGAGCCTGAAGCGGCGGGTGGCGAGCCACGAGAATCGCTCGTCAATGAGAAACGTGAGGGCAAATGCAAGAAAAATCTGCGAGGGCAGGAGGAAGCGGTGCTGGTGCGACGTGAGGAACGTCATGGTGTAGAAAGCGAGAAAGAGAACGACCGCAAGCACGGTCGGGCGTGGCCAGCGTTTTTGTAGGAGAAGCGTTGCCGGGACGAGCAGGGTAAAGAGGATGAAGTAGCCGAAAATGATAAGGCGGCTCGAGCTCTCGTTTTCTTGCGTGAATGCGCCTGCGTAGCGGAGGTAGGGGAAGGCGAAGAAGTTTTTTACGGTGCGATCGGCGAGAAAGGTGTTCACGTCGCTTGTTGCCTGCGCGTCTGAAAAAAATGGATAGACCGGGTTGCCATAGGTAAAAGTATTTTTAAGGTACCAAAAAGAGCACACGACGAGCGCCGCGAGCATGAACGCGATAATTGCCCGTCGTGCCTCCCGGAGCGGCGTTCGTGTCTGTCGCAGTGCGAGAATGAGTAGAACCCCGCCAGTGGCGGCGAAGAAGAGCCCGTGGTATTTCACCGCGAGCGCAAAACCGAGGAGCACTCCAGCGAGTGCCACGTTTGAAACTGTTAGACATCCGATGTTTAACATTTGGGCGCTCGGTGGTCGCAGTGCGGCACTTGTTTTGTGCGGATCTGCAGCTGCCTTGAAGAGAAGAAGTACGCTTACTGCGCCAAAGAGGTACGCGAGCATGTCAACATAACCGCCGTGAAAAACTTCTCGCCAGAGGTCCATGAGGGAGAGCACCAGGAGCACGAGCATGAACGGCAGAAAGGATTGTCGCAGATGCCGCTGCGCGGCTCCAAAGAGAACGATGAGAAGGAGCGGCATCGTGCTCCACTGTACAAGCTGGAAGACAAATGGGCCTTCGATCGCATTTTTTTCGCCCGGACCTTTAATGAGTGCGCCTTCTTCGCCGAACAGTGCGGTCGGTATGGCGTAGATGATCTCGCCGAAGAACGGGATCGGCGTGCTCTCAAGACCGAACGAGAGGCCTTCATTGCGCGCGATACTCTCAATGATCGGGAAATGGTAGTCGAGTGTGTCGTGGCCGGTGAGCGGCACGAAGATGAGCGCGGCATTGAGAGTGAGCCAGAGGAGGATGAGGAGTTTGAGAGCGGTGTAGGAGAGGAAGCGTGCTTTGATTTGCTGTGCCCCACCAGGTTTGAGCAGTTGGCGGAGAGCGTGCGCATGTCTGCGTACATCGTGTCTGCCGAAGATGAGGACACATATCGCCGCTGTCCATAAGAATAGAGGGGTGAAGATACCGAGTACGGTTGCACTAAAACCGATGAGTCCCCAGGCGCCGAGTCCCACGGTGATTGCATACGCGGCGTGTTCGAGCCGAGAGGCGAATGAGACCCGGAGCGCTCGGAGCAGCGCTCCGCCGAGGAGGAGCGCGAGGTAGAGAAAAAAAACGCCCGCGAGCGCCGCGCGGGCGCTCTCGAGCGTTATCACAGGGGCGAGGGTAAAGACAGGGGTGAGCATACCGTTAGAGAAAAACGTAAATCGCAAAGCGAGAAACAACAGTGCAAAGTTCAAAACGCCTACCCTTTTTTACGTTTTGCGTAGTTATTTTGCATTTTTCGTTTTGCACTTTGCGTTTTTTAGACGTTTTTCTTTCGAACATTCGCTAGTTCCTTATGCCCCGACGACTCACTGGAAGAGATTATACTTTATGATATGTCCGATCGCGGCGACGCCGTCTTTCCAGTTGATTTTTTTGCCTTCCTCATAGGTACGGCCATGGTAGGCGATACCGACTTCGTAGATGCGGAGTTTTGCTTGCGCCACGCGCGCCGTGATTTCGACCTCGATGCCGAATCTCTCGGCGGTGAGGCGCGGGAGGATGGCTCTAAGCGCTGCGCGGGAGAATGCTTTGTAGCCGGTCTCCATGTCGGAGAGGTTAAGATTGGTGAGGAGGTTTGAGAAAAGCGTCAACACGCGATTTGCGACGTAGTGGTGGTTGTTGAGCACGCGCGTCGGCTCGTTTGAGACGAAGCGCGAGCCGTAGACGACGTCGGCGCGATCCTCAATGAGCGGCTGGAGCAGCCGTGGGTAGTCGCGCGGGTCGTACTCGAGATCGGCATCCTGCACGACAATAAAGTCGCCAGAACAAGCCGCAAAGCCGGTGCGGAGCGCAGCGCCCTTGCCGCGGTTTGTCGTGTGAAAGCGGGACGTGTAGGCCGTGTGCTGGTTTCTCGTCTGATACTCTCTGACGATCCTCTGCGAGCCGTCCGTAGAGCAATCGTCAATGACGACGAGCTCCTTTTGTATGAGGCCGACGTCGCTTTCTTCTACGGCACGTAGGGTAGAGACCAGGGTGGATGCCTCGTTGTAGACCGGAACGATGACTGAGAGCGTTTTCATGCGAGTTTTTCCTTCTGTGGCAGAGCGGCGCGTCTTTGAAGACGGCGCGGTAGATAAAGAACGAATAGAGCGCGATTGTGCCTGAAGCGACGACCTGCGAGATCAGGTAATGGAGGAACAGGCGCTCCACTAGAAGGTACATGAGAATGGTATTGAGCGCAATGTTGATCAGCGCTATCGTCGTGTAGATCGAAAACTGGCGCGCGAGGACGTCCGTGGTGCGGGTGTGGTCGGCGAACGTGAAAAATTTCTGCAGCGCGAAGCTCACGAGAAGCGCCAGTGTGAAGGCTACCACCGCTGCGGCGAGATACCAGAGCCCAAAGATCTCGACAAAGAGCGCGAGAAGCGCGAGATTCACGACTGCTGCGGTGCCGCCGGAGAGGAGGTAGCGGAGGGGGCGGGGAAGGCGAGTAATCGTTGCGTTGATTATATTCGCAATGCCATTGCGAGGGGCGACTAGTTTCATGGAACAAATATGGTAAACTCAAAACTCAAAAGTCGAAGCTCAAAACCACAACGCAAAACTAAAAAGTTGACAGTGGTTACTTGTTGGTGGAAGTCTTTTTGGTTTTTAGCTGTGGTTTTGACTTTTGCGCTTTGACTTTTGAACTGACTTTGTACACCGCCACAACTTCAATTCCTCATACGCCGGTCGAGTACTCCTCTTACAACGTCAAGCCATCCCTCCGCGTACTTCTCCCACGAGAAATTCGCTCTGACGAAGTTGTTTGCCGCTTGAGCGAGGCGACGATAGAGCGCGGGGTCGTCGGTGAGGGCGGCGATCTTCTGCGCCCAGTCCTCCGGGTTTTTCGGCTCGATCAAGAGTGTGTTTTCTCCGTCGGTGAGGAGCTCGTGGCAGCCGGCGGTTTTTGAAACCACGATCGGCATGCCGCAGGCGGCCGCTTCAAACGGCGAGAGACCGTCGCTTTGGAGATGGTGCTGGAACGTGTAGATGTGGTGGGTGTGATACAGCTCGATCAGGCGCTCCTCTGAGACTGAGCCAGCGAATGTAGTGAACTGCTCGACTCCTGTCTCGTGTGCGAGGGCGACGAGCTTCACATTATAGTTTTGGTCATTCTCGCGGAGACCGAGGATCGTGAGCGTCGCGTCATAGCCCCTTTTGCGTAGGATGCCGATGCCCCGAATAGCATCCTCGTAGCGGCGATGCGGGAGAAAAATGCCGCTCGTGAGGATTTGTACGCGTCTGTTTTCTGGGGGCGCGTGTTCGCGGAAAGGGAAATGCTCAAAGTCCGGGCCGCTCCGCACCGTGAACGCCCTGAGTCCCATGTAGCGGCGCACGAGGTCGCGGTTGAAGAAGTCAACGACGATGATTGCGTCCTGACGGCGGATAAATTTCTTGACGTCGTAGGTATCAAAGAGACGGTAGGTGAGTAGTCGGTACCACGGCTGGTGGAAAGTCTCGTCCTGACCGCGCCGGTGATCATAGGCCCACAACTTGAGTGGTAGATCGTTCATGTTCCAGACAGAGGGCGTACTGTTCAACACCGAGTGTTCAACATTTTTGTTCAACACTCGGTGTTGAACATTTGAACGTGTAGCATTTTTGGCTTTGTAGTAATAGGCGACCTTGTAGGCGACTTGATCGTGCGGGTTGAGGAGGTCGTAGGCTGCTGTTGGGATTTCGCGCGTGAGCGCGCACGCGAGGCGGTTTTCGCGGATGAGTGCGCGGAGCGGTGAGGGGAGGAAGCGCACTGAGAGCGGCAGGCGCTCGGCGCGAGCACGCGCTTCGGGTGAGATTTCGTGGATCAGCGGGAAGAGCGCGAGGAGGTCGGGGTAGCAGCGCTCCGCGTCAAGGTCGAGCGTGTAGAGATCTACTTCGTGGCCACGTCGGAGGAGCTCTCTTCCAAGAGAGAGCGCCTGTCGCTGTGTGCCGCCTTTCACGTTGAGGCGACGGAGAATTATCGCGATTTTCATATCTGAGCTCGAAGTAGCGGTTAGAAATCCGGTAACTATGAGTTTTTCATAATCCGAAGTTCGCGGTTGGAAATTAGTAGTTGGGTAACCATTACGGTTTCTTAAACGCCGAGAGTAGGCTCGCGAGGACTTCGACCGCCCTCCCGAGAACCTCTTCGTTTTCTACCGGAATCTGTACATACGATTTGCCGGTGGCGGCGTCTTTTTGGATAAGAGACGAGAGGAATGTTTCAGTTTTTTGTTTATCGGCAAAGGTTTCGGCAAGCGTGTTGCAGAGATTCCCCGCTGCCGTAAAAAAATTTGGCACCGTGTCGAGCGCGCTGGCGGCGGATAACACGTCCGCGGAGATTGTCTTCGCCCGCTCCTCCATCTCCTCCACCTCTTCCCGCTCTTCGACGTCGGTCACCGATACGGGCGTGGCGGATGGCGCACCGACAACTTTCTCCACCTCTGCCATAAAGCGTTTGAATTTGCTCTCGCCCATAAAAATTTCATCTTCTCCGCCATCGAGGACACCGGCAAAGAGCGAGGACTTAAACTTGAGCACCTCAAGCAGACGTTCTTCGATACTGCCGCGGGAAACAAGATTGATCACGCTGATACACCGCTTTTGCCCATGGCGGTGGATGCGTCCTATCCGCTGTTCGAGGACCGCAGGGTTCCAGGGGATATCGAGATTAACAATGAGCGAGGCGCATTGGAGGTTGAGGCCTACCCCTCCGGCGTCGGTTGACAGAAACACGCGGCAGGAGGGATTCGCGTGAAAATCGTCAAGGAGCGCTTTCCGATCGCGGCTCGGCACGCCGCCGTGGAGGTGCGCGAAACCTACCGTGCGCCTCTCAAGCTCGGCTTTCACGAGCCGGGTCATCCGCTCCCACTTGCTGAACACGACCGCCTTGTCATCTCCCGTGGAAAAAAGGTTGTCGAGAATGCTCATGAGCTCGTCAACCTTCGTATCGTGCCTTGTTTCTTGGTCGAGAATGTAGGTGCTGTCCGCCACCATTCTCATGCAATTGAGGGCCTTGAGGAGCCGCATCCGGTCTTTCTCGTCCAAAAATCCGAACCGCCTCCATTTGTTGATCAGCCGGGCCGCCCGATCAAGAAATTCCGCGTGCAGATCCGCTTGCGGCTTGGTCAGGGGAACGAAGAGGTGCTTATCCGTGCGTCCGGGGAGCTCGGCCATGACTTCTTTTTTCGTGCGTCGGATGACGATGTCTCCGAGGAGCGGTTTGATCTGATTGAGCTCTTTATAACCGACCACTTTGCCGAGCGCGTCGCGTATTTGATGCATTTCAAGGAATCGGTGGAGCGGCCCCAGTTTGAAGGCGTCAATAAACTGGACGATCGAGTACAGCTCCTCCAGTTTATTCTCGATCGGCGTGCCGGTGAGTACAATCGCGTAGGTTGACTCGATTTTTTTTACCTGCCGGGCCGTCTGCGTATTCCAATTTTTAATGCGCTGCGCCTCGTCAAGCACGACGACGTCCGGCTCCATTCTGTTGATCGCCGCGAGATCCGCTCCGACGATATGGTAGCTCGCAATTTTATAAAACTCCTCGGCCGCATATTGCTTCTCGCGCTCCCGCGCATTTCCTTCGATGACCCGCGCGCTTCTCTCCGTAAACTTCTCGATCTCGCTTTTCCACTGATACTTAAGCGACGTGGGGCAGATAATGAGCGCCGAATTAATGCCGAATTCTTTCTTAAAAAGTTCAACGGCGCCGATCGCTTGGAGTGTTTTTCCGAGCCCCATTTCATCCGCGATAAGACAACGTCCTGCCCGCGCGGCAAAGAGAATTCCTTCCTTTTGGTACGGATAGAGGACGGCTTTCAGTAGGCGATCGAAATATGCCGTTTCCGTGCGTATTCTCGCTACTGCGGTTTGCCTCGTATCGGCTTCCCGCGCCGCAATAATAAAGTCCATCGCGTCATCGTAGCAGCGGAAGCTCTGACTCACCCGCGCTGCTTCAGCGATAAAGCGGTCAATATGGGGAGCCGCATCGGCGCGCAGGCGATATGTCGGGTCAAAGTATTTTTTCGCGAGTTTCTCGAATGCCTGTCTGTTGTCGGTTCCGATGCGGAGCACCACTTCGCGCTTCTCCCCGTATTTGAGATAGAGCGAGCTATAACGCGGCCTATAGTCGTCCGTGAGGAATTGCGCCGCCTTCTTATTACGAGCGACGTCCTGCAGTACCGCCTCAATGTGTTTGCATGTGCCTAGGCTATTAGTCTTGAAATCAAGGCAGGTACAAAAATTAGGCCCGGGATTCCTCTGGCTTCTCAGCGCAACTTTATAGGCGCTTTTGCTTGCCGGGTTTTTCACGATATAGTCTCCGAATACCGGGTGCTCGCCGTCGAGATGCTCGATCGTGAACGGCTGTTTCTGTTCCAGAGCGAACGCGCGCCGCAGTTCCCGCTGCCACTCGAGAGTGCTGAGGTGTGTCGGTTTTTTGTAGTAGGAAACTTTCGGCGTGTGTTCTGTTTTGTGTCGGGTGGCCATAGGCGCAATTACGGTGAGCGATTAGACAAAAATTGATTAGCGCATTTTATTGGTAGCCGCCATCCACTACCAGTGTTGTGCCCATGATAAAGCTTGCGTCTTCTGAGCACAGAAATAAAACGGCTTTAGCTATTTCTTCGGGAAGACCCCATCGCTTCAGTGGCGTCTGGCGCGATTTCAACATCAAAGTTCGCCTTACGATGCGGTATCTTTTCGGTATGGTCGTTATACTCTTTGAGAGGTTTCGTCTCAAGTTTGAACTTAAGTCATTTGTCCAAAAAATATCTGAATTTTCGATGGCCGTCGTTTTCAAATTCAGGTTACTACTACTGACTTGAGTTTTGCTTCGTATTCATTCATACGCCCGGTTTCTTCATGGTCGTCAATCTTCGCGCTTCAGCGCGAGGTGGCTTCAAATCAGCAGTTGGCAGTCCGAAATTCGTCGTTGGGTAACCGTTACATCGTACGATTTTTTGAGGTTTTATGCAATAATAATGATTGTTTGAGGACTCTCGTGCCTTTATAGAACATGAATCCGCGCACCGTCATGATCTCGCTGACTTCGAACGTCGCGCTTGCGAACCTCGCGCAGCGCGGCGGCGTTTTGGAGCAACTTGTCGCGAACGCTCCCGCGGAGGTGCGTTTCGTATTTCTTACCGCGCCGGCGTTTCGTCCGCGGCTTGAGCGCTTTCTCTCGCGCGGAACTGTCTCGCTCGAATACATCGAGGCGATGAAATCGCGAGGCGCTCTCGCACAGGCGTTCCGTTTTTTTTATTCGTACCTCATTTTTACCGGGACGACGAGGATACTCGCAACCTTCGGCGCGCGCGCCGACCGTCCGCCGGCAGGAGGTAATCGGCACCTCGCGCCGCTTAAGTGGTTTATTGCAAACACGTTCGGCCGCATACGCGCCGTGAAAATCCGCCTCGTCCCGCGGCTTTATTTTCTCATATTCCGTTCGCGTCCGTATCGCGGGCTTTTCGAGCGGTACCGTCCGGCACTTCTCTTTGCGCCGAACATCGCCGCGTTTCCTGACATCGAACTTGTCGCCGAGGCGCGGCGGCAGGGGATCGCCACGATCGGCATGGCGCAGAATTGGGATCACCTCAACAAGTATTTTATCCCGCAGCACGTTCGCCGGCTCCTCGTGCAGAATGAGCCGATGCGCGGCGAGGCAGTCGATCTTCACGCGTACACGCCAGGGTCAGTGACCGTGGTCGGTTTTCCACAGTTTGACACCTATGCGCACCGCGACCAGTTTCTCATGCCGCGTGAGGAGTTTTGTCGTCGGTTCGGCATACCTGCGGGTGATCGGATTATTCTCCACATCTCCGGCGCCGCCTATAGCCTCGATGAGCCGGATATCCTGCACGAGATTGCGCTTTGGATTGAGCGTGGCGTATTTTCGGCGCCGACGACACTCTTCGTGCGCCCGTATGTTGCGGGGCGTGACAGGGAAGGAGAGGAGAAAAAATATGCGAGCCTCACTAGTAGCCCTCATGTTGTTTTTAATTGGGAGCGGGTCAGCGAGGAGGACGAGAACATGTCTGTATTCATAAGTATGCTTCACTACGCCGACGTGGTGATCTCCGTTTTTTCAACGACCGCGATTGAGGCGGCCATCTTCGACAAGCCGACGCTCACGATCGGGTTCGACGGGCACACAAAGCGCGCAACGCACGAGTCTATTACTCGACTTGAGAAAATGTCGCACTTCAGGCACGTACTCCTGAGTGGGGCGGTGCGGGTGGTTCGCAGCTTCGATGATTTACGGACGGCGCTTTTCGAGCGGCTTCAGAATCCCGCCCTCGACCGCGCTCGCCGCGGAGCCCTTGTCGAGAAAATGTGTTTCCGGCTCGACGGCCGTGCGAGCAAGCGAGTCGCGTGCGCGGTCCTCTCTTGCCTCGATGATGCGTAGCGAGCTACCACGCGCTCCAGCCGCCGTCGATTGCAATGATGCTGCTTGTTACTGTAGCATATTATATGGTGAATAGACTATAGTTAATTGGTCTTATTCACAGGTTTGACTTTTTGTAAATACTCAGGTACCCTAAAAAGTCCTTATTTTAAGCCACGAAATTTTGAGCACTTTTTAGGTCAACACTCCGACACTTTTTTACGAAACCCTTATTTAAGGCACATTTTCAAAATAGAGAATGGCTCTGTTGAGCCGTTTTTTGAAAAAGCGTCGGAGTGTTGTAGGTGAGATTCAAAAATACGCCTCAAAATAAGGATTTCCGATCGAGGATACCTGAGTAGTTACGACTTTTTTTATGTTTTGCAAGGTAATTCTAAATTTTAGGCCCCACGCTCCACTGACTCAACCCCAAAAGGTACGCCACCACTTTTAATGGCGGCGTACCTTTTGGAGTTGAGTAGAGCGCCATCGGTGCTTTTCCAAGAGTGCCCGCTCGGTGTAGCGACGGCTTAATGAGGTGAAGGTGAGCCTCCAGAAGAAGGAGTTGCCTGTGCACCCAGCGGAAATCGGGGGGGTGACCGCCTGCTCCGGCTCTCCAAGAATCTCCCTACCCGCACATTACTCCGCCTCCGCGCGGCTCTCAAGAGTGGCGCATTTCACCACCACCCGACGAAACCTGCCTTCGCCGAATGACTCGGTGGTGACATCCGGCACGTCGCTAAAAAAAGAGTGCACGACCAGGCGCTCGTAGGAGCTCATTGGCGAGAGCTCAATCGGACGCCGGAAGAGCCGCGCGCGTTCCGCCGCCTCGCGCGCCTCGGCGAGCACTGCCTCCACACGAGAACGGCGGTAATTATTAACATCTATTGAAAAACTGGGCTCATTATCTTCGTCGCCGCTCTGCCGCCGCACAAGCGCCCGAACAATGTGATTCAGCGCCGCGAGGTGCTCGCCTCTCGCGCCAATCAAAAGGTTTGAGTCGCCGCTCGTGATTAAAAACTGTCGCCGTTTCGTCGCAGCGTCTTCTGTGAGTTCGACGGAATCGCAAGAAACACAGAGTTTTTCGAGCACGTCTTCGATGAGCTGTTTTGTTGCTTGTGGGTCCATATTTTTGGGTAATAAGCAGTAAGCAGCAAGCGGCATGCAGACTATTTCGTTCAACGTGCTTACTGCTTGCTGCTTACTGCTTGCTGCCTTGTTGTGGCTCCGTTATTTCGCTCCCGCGCTCTTTTCACATACAGCTCCTGCCCAATAGCGAACGCGTTGCTCGTCGCAAAATAGAGCGCAACGGCGCCGCCGAAATTATACGCAAAAAAGCCGATCAGGGCAGGAAATACGTACTTCATCTGAAGTTGGAGGCTCCGCGCGAGCTCGTCTTTCAGCGACCGTTCGCCTCCCTGTGGCTCGCCAGGCGGCGTCTGTGGTGCTATGAGCCGCGCCTGGAGGTACTGCGTTCCACCAGCAAGCACGGCAAGTATAACACTTTTTTTTGAAATATCAATGAGTCCGAGGAGTGAGAGGGAAATAACCCCCGGCTCGGCAAGGAAGTCATAGAGGAGCGTCTGATTAATCTCCGGGAGCCCGGCCCGAACAAAGACGAAATAGAGCGCTAAAACCACCGGTATCTGCAGGAAAAGCGAGAGGATCGTCGAGAGGGGATTGACGCCTTCTCTCCGATAGAGCGCCATGGTTTCAGTTGCCTGGCGCTGTTTGTCGTTCTTAAACTGCGTCTTGATGCGCTCGAGCTCCGGTCCGAGCTCTTTGAGGCGCTGTTGGGATATAATCGAGCGGTAGGAGAGTGAAAAGAGGCCGAGTTTAACTGCGATGGTGAGTATAATCACTGCGACGCCGACATCACCGCTGGGGATAATAGAAATCAAAAAAATCAACCCATTGTAGAAAGGTTGGTAGAGAATGGTGTTAAAAAGTGAGCTAATCATGAAAACAGTCTAACAGAAGTCGGGCCGCTGCGACAGAGCCGAAGCAAAGAATCAATTTCCACACTGAGTTCGCTCGGGGTGAGTGTTAGAGAACCGGGCTTAAAGAAAAAGATTCCCTCGAGCTGCGGCGGGGAAGGGAGAAGCAGGCGCTCGAGAGCGCCATAGCCGCGGCGGCGTAACCGGTTGCGACCCACCGCTCCCGGCGAGACCTTTTTCCCAGCAGTAAAACCGAAGTGGTAGGAGCCGTCAGGGGAGGGTAAAACGCGCAAGGTGAGGTGTGATGAGTGGAGTGCTGCCCCACGCCTCACAAGCTCCACCACCTGCGCTCGAGTAAGACGGTGTTTTTTAGGAAGCATGGACGAAGTTATGGTGGGTTAACCTATAACCTAAACAGTAACTCTCGCCCGCCCCTTACGCCGACGTCGCACTAAAACCGATCTGCCCCCTGGCGTGCGATTACGTGCACGGAATCCGTGTGTACGAGCCCGCTTGCGTCGTTTTGGTTGGTAGGTTCCTTTCATAATAGCTGTTGGAAGTTAGTGGTGGGAAGTTGGAGTGTTGCTTTGTTTGGTTTTGATTGTTTTTTTGTGTGTCGCGTATGCACATGTCATAAATTCACTCTCCACAGGTTATACCCATATTCCTAACATAGTTCCACACACATCACAAGTTTGTACACAAATAAACTACGCTATAATAAAAACAGGTAAAAATAATCAGAAATTTAATATTAGAAATTGGTAATTGTGTACACTATGGATCTCCGGGAAACATGGAATAGTATTCTCGTAGAAATCGAGCTATCCGTCTCGCCGGCGACATTCAACACCTGGTTCAAAGACGCCTCGCTCGTAACATACGATGATGGGATCGCCACGGTCGGCGTTCCGAATGAATTTGTACGGCAATGGATTGTTGAAAAACACCACAAAACGCTTCTGCGCCTCCTGCGCGAGCGGCTCGAAGGTGTTCGCTCAATTGAGTACCTGATTATCGGATCGCAGCACAAGGCCCCTCGACAAACAGTGCCTCAAACCCGCGAAACAGGCGCTCCAAACAGCGCGCAAGAGCTCCCGTTTGCCGACCACTATGTGAGTAAGGACGACAACTTGAATCCCCGCTATACGTTTGAGACGTTTATTATCGGCTCGTTCAATGAGCTCGCCCACGCCGCCTCGCAAGCAGTGATCAAAAAGCCTGGGGTCGCTTATAACCCCCTCTTTATCTATGGAAACACCGGCCGGGGGAAAACACACCTCATCCAGGCAATCGGAAACGCCCTGAAGAGAGCGCGCCCGAAAGAGCGGGTGTACTACATCACCTCAGAGCAATTCGCCACGGAGTATGTGGACGCCCTCCAAGGCGGCACTGCCGGAAAATTCAAGGAAAAATACCGCGGCTACGACACGATCCTCGTCGACGATATTCAGTTTTTTTCAAAAAAAGAGAAGATACAAGAAGAGCTCTTTCACCTCTATAACACCATACACGACAGCAACCGGCAGATGGTCTTCTCCTCAGACACCCATCCGAGTCAGCTTCAGGATATGGAATCACGCCTCCTGTCGCGATTTTCTGCCGGGATGGTTGTTGAGATCACCGAGCCTGATTATGAGTCGCGCATGCTGATTATCCGCAAAAAAATGCACAGCGCGAACGCCACCGTGTCCGAAGACGTGATTACGACGCTTGCAGATAGTATTGCGAGCAATATCCGCGAGCTTGAAGGTGCGATGAATTCGATTCTCTGTGAGGCGAAGCTCCACAACCGCACCCCAAACATCCTCGATGTCAAGCAGTATATCAAAAACAATATCAGGCCGAAGAAAACCATGGCCGCGACCGAAGTAATTAAAACAATCGCGTCGTATTACGGTATTGATGAGGCATCTATATACGAAAAAACGCGCCGCAAAGAAGTCGTAAAGCCGCGGCAGGTCATTATGTACATTCTCCGTGAAGATTTCCAGGCCTCATATCCCACGATCGGCCAGCGACTGGGCGGACGCGACCACACCACAGTTATCCACTCATGCGACAAGGTGCGGGAGGGGATAAAAACCAACATGGAATTCTCGCAAGAAATAGACCAAATCAGATCAATTTTGAGGTAGGTATAGTCGGTGGAAAACAGTGTGATTAGAATGTGAACTGTCTTGTGTGGAGTATTAATACTACGTGGATAAAAAATCTTCCGGTTTTATATATACAAAACTTAATACCGTCTATTTCACACAATACGAGATATGGCTATACTACAGCACGTCTTTGTTTTCAATATGAAAATACCGATATCCACTTATCAACAGGGTTAATAATAACAATAATAATAAAAATATATGAAATTTATTACGACACAAAATAAACTGAACGACGCGCTATCTCGTGCAGCGCGCGTCGCGACGCGCAGCACTACGCTCCCCATCCTCTCATGCGTCCTCCTCGAGGCGGAGAAGGATGTGGTGATTGTGCGGTCGAGCAATCTCGACCTCGGGGTCGAGATTAGGTTTCCAGCGCGTGTCGAGAAGTCGGGAACCGCCGCTGTCTCTGGATCAGTCCTCAGTAATTTTGTTTCACTCTGTCGTGATGATCGCGGGATCTCGTTCTCTCTTGAGGATGGTGAATTGGTAGTCTCGGGGGGTGGAAGGACCGCGCGTATTAGGAGATTTCCCCATGAGGAGTTTCCAGTGATGCCGCAAGTCCGCGACGGCTCAAGCATCACGCTTGGGGTCGCGGACTTATTGCGGGCGCTACGCGCGGTCGCCTATAGCGCGTCACTCACAACACTGAAGCCCGAGCTTGCGAGTATTTTTCTTAAGTGCGGTGGTGGATCGCTTGTGTGCGCCGCAACAGACGCGTTCCGTCTCGCTGAAAAACGGCTCCGGCTCAAAAAAGAAATCTCATTCGATACATTTCTCCTCCCTGCGAAGAGTGCAGGGGATATACTGCGCATATTTGATGGACTCGACGGCGGTGCGGTTCTCACGGTAGACAAAAATCAGTGCAGTATCCTCTGCGGCGACGTCTACCTTACGAGTCGGCTTATTGACGGCGTATTTCCGGATTATGAGCAATTCATGCCGACCGGCAGACAGACTGAAGTCGTGGTGCTCCACCAAGACTTCCTGAATGCGCTCAAGGTAACGAGTATTTTCTCGGACCAATTTCATCAGGTGAGTATGCGAATCAGTCCCACCGAGGGGGTTTTTGAGATCGAAACCAAAAATGCAGACGTCGGCGCGCACACCGAGCTCCTCCAGGCGACGCTCGAGGGTGATGAGGTTGTGATGCGCTTCAACAGCCGCTACCTCATGGATCCACTGCAGGCGATTAACTCAGACAACCTGATTCTCCGCTTCAACGGCGCCGAAAAACCGGTCGTGCTCTCCGGTGTTGGCGACCAGTCGTTCCGCTATCTTGTGATGCCGATGAATAGGTAGGGTAGTAATCGCTCACCCTTTTTATTTTTGTGCTCGTGCTTCGGCGTTTCCAAATAGTGTTGCCTCGCTTGACGCAAAATACAGAACTCAGCCTCCCTATTGGGAGGCCCGAGACAGCTGTATTTTTCTACTCGGCTCGCCATTTCCTAAACACCTCTCGCAATGCACAAAAATAAACGATGTGAGTGATTACCGTGGTGTGTGTTTGGTTGTGGATTATGAAAGAAATCAGCGTTTATGTTCAAAAATACGCGAACCTCCCGCAGCCGGAGCTGCGGCTTAAGGAGGCGGCGAAAAAAGCGGCAGAGCACATTCTCGGCATTAATGTTCCGCTCGAGAATATTCGTGTAAAAAAGGGCGCCGTGCAGCTTATTCTTTCCTCAGTCGCCCGCGCCGAGCTGTTTCTCTATAAAACAGAGTTTGATGCCCTCTTTCAGAGCGAATTAAAAAACCTCTAGGAAACGCGGCTTCCTAGAGGTTTTGCAATTCCCATTGGGGAATCTACATGCTAAAATCTTGAATCCTTTCGTAAAGATTTTTCCATGAACTCACACGAGGTGCGATTTGTCTCGTGTCTACACCGGCATTATAGCCCCACGAGAATAGAAACAGATTCGGAACAATCCCAAATCCAGTCCTATCCTCATAGGTACTCCTCCGAGCTATAGGGTTTGCAAAATCTGCGTTCACAGTACAACGATCAATACCGTCGCGCAAACCGCGCCTTTATATTACAGGCGTTGTTGTTGCGGCAACTCCGGTAACCGATAGCGTGGCGCGGTACTCGCCGCGGTTGAGGACGCTGTCGTAGCCGACGACAAGGAGTTCGTTGTCGCCCTCGAGAGCGTCGGCGTCGGCGGGAATCAAAGAGAACGAGAGGGAAGAGCCGTGCGCTGAGCCGACGAGGGTGCCGTTGAGGAACACTTCCGCTCTTGAGAGCGCGGACGAGCCGGTCCCTGAGACGGTGAGGAGTACTCGCTCCGAGGCGTCGTAGGCGCCGGAGTGGAGCCCTCGTACTTCAATCTTTGGCGCTTTTTCCGGAACGTGGACGTCGTCTTTTTCGGTCGGGATAACCGCCAATGTCTCACGGTTGATTTTCTGTCTCAGAACCCACTCTGCGACAGGGACTTCCCATAGGCGATATTGCGGGTCGAGCGCAGGATTTTCCGGCCTCACGCCCAGGGGATTTACTCGGTTTACCCAGTGGAGAATCGTGTGCGGATCAACAACGACCCGCTCTTCGCGGAGCTCGGGCGGAGTAAGGTCGGTCGCGAGCTTCCCGGAGATTTTGTCCACAAGATACGAGACACCGCCTTGCCATCGGCCACGGAGTATCGGCGCGATTTCTGGCGAATTCGGTAGCGCCGCGGGCTTCGTGAACGGCATCTTTTTTCCGGAGACAAGAACCTTGTTCATAAACTCGTGCCAGAGCGGCGCAACGATAAATCCAGCCACTTTTTTTTCCATCGGCGAATTATCGTTGTTGCCAGCCCAGGCTCCGACGGCGATGGTCGGGGTATAGCCAACGATCCATGCGTCGCGGTAGTCGTTCGTGGTACCGGTCTTCGCCGCCACATCGTAGCCCGGGAAATAGAGAAATGATTGCTCGCCGAACGCAGGGGCGCGCGCCTCGTTGTCGGCGAGAATGTTGGTCACGGTCCGTGCAATCTCGCTTGGGAGTACGCGGAGTGAGCGCGGCGTGTGCTCCTCGAGTACCGTACCGTCTGCTTTCGTAATTTTTATAATAGCCGCTGGCGCGACGCGGACGCCGTCGTTTGCAAACGCTCCATAAGCGCTCGTGAGGTCAAAGAGCGATACCTCGCCGCCGCCGAGGACAAAGGTGAGCCCGTAGCGGCCGATGTCTTTTAAGGTAGAGATACCCATGCGCTCCGCGGTCTCGAGCGAGTCCTTGAGCCCCGCGAGGTAGAGTACCTTGACCGCCGGCACGTTGATTGATTGCGCGAGGGCGCTGCGGAGCGAGATCGGGCCGCGAAAAACATTGTCATAGTTCGTCGGCCTATAACAGAGAGCGCGCGGCGAGAGCGGCGAGCCGTCGGCGGCGCACTCTGTCGAGAATTCAGTCTCGAGATCGAAGACCACCGTCTCCGGTCGGTACCCTTTCATAAACGCGGTGGCGTAGACGAACGGCTTGAAGGCAGAGCCCGGCTGGCGCTCGGCGAGCGTTACGTTGAAGTTACCGTCAATCTCTTTGTCGAAATAGTCGCGCGAGCCGACCATGGCGAGAATTTCTCCTGTACGCGGGTCGATCGCAATGAGCCCGGCATTTTCGGCATTGAACTTCTTTTTATTCTCAAGCGCGGCTGTCTTCACAATCCGCTCTGCGTCGGCATGGAGCGTACTGTCGAGCGTCGTCACGACCGTGAGCCCGTCGCGCTCGATCGCCTCCCGTCCGTATTTCTGTTCGAGATATTCGCGCACATACATCACAAAGTGCGGGGCGTGGATGCTGCTCTCGCTCCGCGGCAGGAAGACCGGTTTTTCGTTGAGGGCGGCGGCTTTCTCTTCCTCTGTAATAAATCCGTTTACGAGCATGCGCTCGAGCACCAAGTTTTTACGCGCCTCAAGTGCGTCTCGGTGGTTGCCGTAGGGGGAGTAGTAGGTCGGCGCCTGCGGCAGCGCGGCGAGATAGGCCGCTTCGGCGAGCGTCACGTCGCGCGATGACTTGCCGAAAAATTGCTTGCTCGCCTCCTCAGTGCCATAAATACTGCCGCCGTAGGGTGTCTCATTGAGATAGAGTTCAAGGATGCCATCCTTACTCATCTGCCGCTCAAGCTTGGCCGCAAGGACCCATTCTTTGAGTTTGCGTGCGATTCTTTTTTCGCGTGTCAGGACTGAGTTTTTGACTACCTGTTGGGTGATGGTAGAACCACCCTGCTCGAAGCGGCCCGAGAGGATATTTTTTAATGTTGCGCGCGCGAATGAAAGTGGTCGGATGCCGCGATGTTCGTAAAACATCGCGTCCTCAATCGCAACGGTCGCGTTTCTGATGTGGCGCGAAATTTCCTCAATGGCGACCACGGTGCGTTTAGTGTCGGCATTGACGTCGAAGAGCAGGACCTTGCCGGTGCGATCAAAAATTTTTGTGGACTGTATGACGCGACGGTCCTCGAAGGCCGAGAGGTCGGGGACGGTGAGGGTGGCGGCCCATAGCAAAATCGCCCCCGTCCCCGAGAGCCCGATAGCGAGCGCGACCAAAAACATACTGCGCACGGCGGATCGGCGGGGTTTCGAGAGGCCCACTCTGTGTTCCATTGGGCAATTATATACCATTTTTCGAGGTGCCTGAAAACCCTTTATTTAAGGCGTAAAATAGTAGAAGAGGGTTGGGTAAGTGTCCACACCTCAAAACACCGATTTGGCTCCATTGAGCCATATTTTTAAAGCGACCATCAAAACTGTACGATTTCTGACCGCTCAACAGAGCCGTATTTTATGAGGTGTGGACACTTACTGACGGGGGGCTTGACAAACGAATTCAAATATGCTAACATGGCACTAGTTAGATTGAAAACTGAAAACTACATACGTTAGATTCTTGGGAGAGAGTCTTGCCACAGGGGCTAGGGTTGGTATAAAAGCGTACACCCCCTATACTGTAAATGGAAACGGCTGACTGACAATCTCGGTCGCAATTCCTTCCCGTTC
>Ga0137796_10000170_pt1 | contig 40468 bp, 37 predicted proteins | sample OV2TP3_FD_97704 | JGI IMG/M metagenome (GOLD analysis project Ga0137796, IMG submission 97704) | reverse complement strand
TTCTCTTTGATGAAGTGCTACCCAAATGGAACTACAGGCTCTTTCCGGGAACTGCTCGATCGGTGAAGTTATTCAATTTCTGATCCTTAATGAGTTTGGATAGCTTGTCCTTCGCAGCCTGTCCGCCGAAAGCGTGGAGTTCCGGCGCGTCGTAGCCCGTAGGCCGGACACGCGATCCTGACTGCCCGTTCCACTGCCACACCGGGCTGACGTCGAACGTATCGCCGTCGATGATGCTGACCACTGTGAACGCTGCCATGGCTTGCCTCCTTGTATAAAGGTCTGGTTTACTTTTGCCTTTATACATAAGATGCAAGCCACGTGCCATGTCTTTGCAAAATAAACAACAGACGCTTTTTCAGAATGTTAGGGTTTTTTGACGCTGTAGTCCAGACATTTTTTCTTCAACCACGGTTGAAATATCTTCAACCACGGTTGAAATCGACTCAGGGCTTTTTGAAAAATTTATGGACCGCCTGAGGGCTTATCCCCAGAAGCCTCGCAGCTTCGCTGTGATTGCCCTCAGACAGTTCCAGAGCACGCAGCATCAACTGCTTTCGGGCGCTGGCGAGGTACTCCTCAAGCGAAAAACCCCTATGGGGTTCAGGAAGGGCAGCAAGAGGATCGGCGTAAGTCACCGGCTCTGAAATCAGCAGATCGTCGGCTTCCAGCACGTCATTCCTCGCCAGCCTCACCGAACGCTCGATCACGTTCTCAAGGTCACGGACATTTCCCGGCCACGAATGACTCTGAAGTCGCGACAGAGCGCCCTGAGAAAGACGTTTCGGCCCCCTGAGCCCAGCGTTGACGCGGTCCAGAACGTGCAGGGCGATCTTGGGAATATCGCTTTTCCGTTCGCGCAAAGGCGGCAATTGGATTTCACCGACGTTCAGGCGATAGTAGAGATCCTCCCGGAATTTCCCCTGACGGATGGCCCTCCCAAGATTTTGATTCGTGGCAGCCACGATACGCACGTCCACTTTGTGGGCCTTCTTCTCCCCAAGCGGCTCTACAAGACCGTCTTCCAGGACCCGGAGTAGCTTTCCCTGAGTCGGCAAAGGGAGTTCCCCCACTTCATCCAGGAAAAGAGTGCCTCCGTCAGCCACGTCGAACTTCCCGGCCTGGTCGATAGTTGCTCCAGTGAACGATCCCTTTTTATGCCCGAAAAGGATGCTCTCGACCAGGTCCTCAGGGATTGCTGCACAGTTGAGAGGCACAAAACGATCCCCCGGACGGCCGCTGAGCCAGTGTATGAATCTGGCAAACAGTTCCTTTCCTGTGCCTGTTTCGCCCAGAATGAGGATGGGAACAGCCGAGGGAGCAAGTGTTGCGCCAATTTCCAGGGACCTTCGCATAGAGGGGTGGTCTCCCACAATGCCAAGCTCTCGAATGGCCGTATTCAGGTCGGGGAAAGGAGTATACGAAGTTTTAATCTCGCAGACGATGGACCGGACCAGCGGGAAGTCCGGCGCAGTCAGATCGACCTCGGAGACCAGGGAGCGGTCCTTGCTGACAAACCGGGGGGGCCGGACGTGGAGGAGGTGGGCGGGGACTTCTCCGCTGGCGGCAAGCAGGACCCAGCAGGCGTGCATCTGGGGCGTTCCGGAGGCCACGGCGATAAAATACTCTGCCTCCGGTGTCCCGTCACAAATGGACCGCAGGTGCGTCCGCAGACCTTTCAGGATCGTGAGGTAGTCCGTCGGGTCGTCTAACGGGACATCCCTGACCTCGACATCCACGCCCGGATAGGACGAACACAAAACATCCCTGGTGGCGGATGTATTTGTCTCTGTGTTAGGTGTGGAAAAAAGGACGACACGGTCAAAAGGTCTTGCAGACACCAGAGAAAGAATCGGTCCGGGCTGTTCCTCCTGTCCAACCAGTCCCATCGTATAGGGGTCCTGGAACCCGGTAAATGTCAGCAGGACCTTCATGATTTTGCCGTCCTATTGCAGGATTTTCCATTTTGAGTCACATGGATTTCTCCCTATGATAACCCGAACTCCCTTCCAGTCAAGCAGTTTCTTCAGGCGTTCCGGAGGAGCCTGTGAACATGTTCCGTTGTTGTTTTTGGGAGAGGATATGCTTATCTTATAGGCCATTTCTACAGAGAGGAGAAGATGACATGCGCAGACTCCGCATCGCCGTCATCGGCGTGGGGGCGCAGGCCGGCTCGCGCGCCCGGCAGTACATCTCCACCCTGTCGCGCCTGACGGACCATTACGAGCTGGCCGCCCTGTGCGACCGGGACGCCGACGCCCTCCGCCAGGTCGCCGATGAGCACGGAGTGAAGTCCCGCCACGCGGACGCCCGCGCCCTGCTCGACTCGGAGAAGTTCGACGTCGTCCTGAGCATGGCCCCGAAGGACTCCCACATCGTGATCGCGCTGTCCGCGGCCCGGCGCGGCGCACACGTCATCACGGAGATCCCCGTGGCCCTCACGCAGCGCCACGCGGAGGCCCTCGCCCAGGCGTGTCGGGAAAACGGCGTGCTCTGGGAGGTGGCCGAGCAGGTCTGGCTCTGGCCGAAGGAGCGCCTCAAGCGGCGCGTCATCGAGTCCGGCCTCATCGGAAAGGCCACCCACGCCCGGCTCTGGTACCAGACCGGGCAGTACCACGGCTTCAGCGCCGTCCGCGCCCTGCTCGGCTGCGAGGCCGCGCGCGTGCTCGGCTACTGCGGCGAGGTGGAGACCGGGGCCTACGTGGCCTACGGCGGAGAGCCGGAGACCACGCTCAGGTGGGACAGCGCCGTAGTCGAGTTCGCCAGCGGGGCCGTCTGCCTGTTCGAGAAACCCCCCCGCATCTTCCCGTTTCCGCACCGGACCTTTCCGGTGGGCTGGCAGGTGGAGGGCCCGGCCGGACACTGGGACCGGGACCGGCTCACGCTCTACGGGCCCAAAGAAAGCCGGACCTACGACATCCGGGAGCATTACGTCGAGATGGACGGCGAGCGCGTCCTGGAGCATGTGCGCGTGGAGACCGATCCTCCGCTCATCTACGAGAACCCCTTCAAACGCTATCGAGTCGGGTCGCCCGACGACGTCGCAAAGGCGAGCATCCTGGTCAGCTTCCACGAGGCCGTCACGCAGGGAGGAAGGCCGCAGTACGGCGCGGAGAACGGCCTCAGGGACTATGAGATCTGCCTGGCCGTCCGCGAGAGCGCCCGCCTGGGGAGCGCCTGGGTCCCCCTGCCCCTGAAGGAACCGACGGAACTGGAGCGACAGATCGAGGCGGAGTTCGTCCGCCGCTACGGCCACGACCCCCTCTCGGAGACCGACGCGCTCCTGAATGCGACCTTCACCCGCTCTGCCACGCTCTGGAAGGCAGCGCACTGGCTGTGATGAAAGGAAAGGCTATCATGAAAACGTATCGCGTGGCCATCGTCGGCCTGGGCCGGATGGCGAGCACCATCGACGACGAGGTAGTCGGCTACCCCTCCATCGCCCTCCCCTACTCCATCGCCGCAGCCTGCAAGGCCAGCCCCCGCCTCGAGTGCGTGGCCGGCGCGGACATCCTCCCGGAGAAGCGGGAGGCGTTCCGGGGGCGGTGGGGCGTGAGCGCCCTCTACGCCGACTACCTGGAGATGATCGACAGGGAGAGGCCCGACCTGGTGGCCATCTGCACGCGCGGGGAGCTTCACGCCTCGATGTCCGTCCAGGTGGCCCAGGCGGGGGTGAAGATGATCTTCTGCGAGAAGGCCGTCGCCTGCTCCATGAAAGAGGCCGACGCCGTCCTGAATGCCTGCCGGGACCTGGCCTTTAACACCGGCGTCCTGCGCCGCTTCGACAGCCGCTACCACGCGGCGCGCCAGGCCATCGCCCGCGGAGACATCGGGCAGCCGAGGGTCGCCGTCCATTACGCGGCCACCAACCTCCTGCACGGCCACATCCACTCCGTGGACACCCTGATGTACCTCCTGGGCGACCCGCAGGTGGAGAGCGTCTCTGGAGAGCTTCGGCCACGTGACACGAAGATTGAGAACAACCGGCTCGACAGAGACCCGAACGCCGTGTATCACATCGCCTTCGCCGGGGGGGTGGAGGCGTGGAGCGTGCCTGCCGGGAACTGGGACTTTGAGGTGATCGGGACGGAGGGGGCCATCCGGGGGATGAACAACGGCGCGGACTGGGAACTTCGGAAGGTGGAGGCCGCCGGCAGGCATCGCTTCTTCCGCCCGGCCCCTTACCAGCCGCCCGCGCCCTTCAGCGCCACGGTCTATCTGCTGGAGGACATCGTGAGGGCCTTCGAGGAGGGCCGCCCCACGCTCGGCAACGCGGAGGTCACGCACCGGGCCACGGAGGTCTGCCTGGCCGTGGCTGAGAGCCACCGGCAGGGGAACATCCGTCTCTCCCTGCCCATCGCCAACCGGGACCTCTACGTGTGGCACGTGTAGAAAAGGCGAAAAGCGGAAGGCGAAGGGCGAAAAAAAGCCGTCTTATTTTCGCCTTCCGCTCTTCGCCTTTCGCCTTTTCTCTCACATCGTCTTCAGCCTGGCCTGCGCCTCCGAGGCCAGGGGGGTGTTCTTGTATTTTTCGGTGATCGCCTGAAGGAGCGTTCGCGCCTTCTCCCGGTCGCCGGCCTGGCCGTAGCAGCGGGCGGCCTCCTTCAGCGCAGCCCCGGCGAAGGGGGATTGGTCGTATCTCTGCGCGAACGCCTCGTACTTCGCCGCGGCCTCCCGCAGGTTCCCCTCCTGCTCCAGGCAGGCCGCCAGGCCGTTCCACCCGGCGTAGACCATCACCGGGTCCTTCCCGTAGTCGTCGATGCACCTCTGAAAGGCCGCCTTCGCCTCCGCCACGCGCCCCATCTCAAAGGTGGTGTTGGCCACGAGCAGCAGCGCCTGCGCCCCGGCCCCGGTCCCGGCGTGTCGCTTGGAGACCTCCTCCCCCTGAAGCAGGGCGTCCCCGATGCGCCCCTCCATCGCCGCAATCTGGGCCTTTGAGAAGGCCTCCGCCGCCTCCGCCGCCTGCCGCTTGCCCCGCCCCATGAGGTAGATCGCCAGCAGGAGCAGGACCACCGCGCCTGCGGCGCCCCCGATGATCTTCGGGTAGTTTTCCTGAATCCATTCCCACGCCTGCGCCGTCCTGATCACCAACTTATCATCTTTGATCTGCCGTTTGGACAGCCGCTTGACCGGTTTGAAGAGCATAGAATCCTCGAAAAAAGATAACGATGAAGTCAGAACGATGAACGATGAACGAAAAGCGAGATGGCCTTTGTGGTTTTTCGTTCATCGATCCGCGTTCATCGTTCTGCGCTATTCTGTTTCCCCCGCCTGTCTTTCCACCATCGCCTGCGCCCGCGCGAAGGACGCCTTCAGGTCGGGGTAGAGGGACTGGAACAGGGCGCAGGACTCGCGGTAGCGCGCGGCGTGGCGTGGATTGGGGTCCGTGGCGCCGATCACCTTCACAAACTGGTCCGTGGCGTCGATCAGGTCGCCGAAGACCCCGGCCCCCACGCCCGCCATCAGGGCAGCCCCGAACGCCGGCCCCTCCGTCGCGGCCACCGTGACCACCGGGAGGTCGTAGACGTCCGCCTGCATCTGCACCCAGAAGGCGTTCCGCCCGCCCCCGCCCGTGGCCCGGACCTCCTCCACGCCCACGCCGAGGCCCCGGATGATCCCCAGCGAGTCGTTCATCGCACAGGTGATGCCCTCCATCACGGCCCGGACGACGTGCGCCCGGCTGTGCCTGGGACTCAGCCCGAAGAGCACGCCGCGGGCAGCCGCATCCCGATGGGGGGTCCGCTCGCCGGTGAGATAGGGGAGGAAGATCAGCCCCTCGCTGCCCGCCGGGGCCATCTGCGCCTCCTCGGTCAAAAGGGTGTAAGCGTCGATCCCGGAGATGCGCTCCACCTGGACCTCCAGCGGGGAGAGGGCGTCCCGGAACCACCGGAAGGAGTTCCCCGCCGACAGGGTGACGCCCATCAGATACCACCGGTGAGGGACGCTGTGACAGAACGTGTGGACGCGCATGCGGGGGTCGATCTTGACGCGGTCGGTCTGGGCGAAGACCACGCCCGACGTGCCGATGCTGGCCAGCGCCCGGCCCTCCTTCACGATCCCGTTGCCCACGGCCCCGCAGGTGTTGTCCGCCCCGCCCCCCACCACGGGCGTGCCCGCCTTCAGCCCGGTCCGTCGGGCGACGGCCGGCGTCACCCTGCCGCAGACGTCCGTCGATTCCACCGCGGGCGGCAGGATGTCGGGCGAGACGCCGAGCCTGTCCAGAAGGGCCCGCGACCACTGCCGGCGCCGCACGTCGAACAGCAGGGTCCCCGCCGCGTCGGACACCTCGGTGGCCTTCTCGCCGGTCAGCCGGAATCGGATGTAGTCCTTCGGGAGCAGCAGCGTCCTGAGTTGTCGGTATCGCTCCGGCTCCTCGTCCCGCAGCCAGATCACCTTCGGCGCGGTGAACCCTTCGAGGGCCGGGTTTCCGACCAGGCGCTTGAGCCCCGCCTCTCCGACCCGCTTCGTGATCCACCGGCACTGCGCAGACGTCCGGCCGTCGTTCCAGAGCAGGGCCGGCCGGATCACCCGGTCCTGCCGGTCCAGAAACACCGAGCTGTGCATCTGGCCGGACAGACCGACCCCGATCACCTGACGCCCCGTCCCCGCCCCGACCTTGCCGAGGACGGCCTGGATGGCGTCCACCGTCCCCCGCCACCAGTCCTCCGGGTCCTGTTCGGACCAGTTGGGCCTCGGCGTGTGGAGCGGATGCCCTACGGTGGCCCCCGCCGCCACGCGCCCCGTCTCGTCGACCAGGATGGCCCGCACGCCCGTCGTGCCGATGTCGATGCCCAGCAGATAGGTCATGTCCGCCGCCTCTCCTTCAGCGTCGCCGGGATGCCCACGTAGAACCCGTAGGGCTCCGTGTCCTTTGTGACCACGGCGTTGGCCCCGATCACGCACCCGGACCGGATGGTCACGTCCCCGCAGACCACGGCGTTCGCCGCCACCCAGCAGTCGTCCTCAATCGTGATCGGCCCCTTGTCCCCCGGATAACTGACGATGGGCCGCTCCGTGTCCCGCCAGTGCTGCCAGATCGTGGCCAGGACCACGTGCGTCGAGAAGGCGCAGTGCGCCCCGATCTTCAGCCCCCCTCCTCCATAGAGGCTGCACGCGGGCGCAAAGTGGGTGTGGGGGCCGATCTCGATGAAGTTCCCTCCGATGGAGAGGTAGTTGCTGAAAAAAACGCCCACGTGGTCCGAGATGGTCAGTCGGCCCCTCCCCACGATGAACACATAGGGCTCGAGGGTGACGTGGCTGCCGACTCGCACCTCGGCAGGGCCGCCCTTCACGTAGACCCCCTTGGAGACGGTCACGCGGTCCCCCACCTCCCACAGTTCGGGGTGTTCGATCACCACGTCCGGGTGAATGTCCACGCCCTCGCCGCATCGTTTAAACAACTTCCGGTAGTCCATCGCTCCCCTCATGAGGGACCACAGGACCACAGGACAACAGACCACAAGACCAGAGTCAGTGATCTTGTGGTCTTGTGGTCCTGTGGTCCTGTGGTCTGCTTTATTGTCCGCAGCACCGCTTGTACTTCTTTCCGCTGCCGCAGGGACAGGGGTCGTTCCTCCCGACCTTCTCCCCCACCCGAACGGGCTCCTGGGGCTCAGGAAAGGCGCCTAAGAGAAAATCCGACGCGCTGGGAACCTGCTCCTCCGTCTCCTCGTCCCACTCCTCGTCCACGTACCGATACGGCTGGAGAAGGTCCTCCTCGGCCTCCTGCACCGAGACCCAGCCGTACCCCCCCTTCAGGGCATCCTCCAGATCGACATCGGCATCTGCCATCAACCCTCGGTCGAAAGGCCTCCGGATGGCGTCCTGACTCTCGGCGGCAGCCCCGATCCCCCCCAGCCCGTTTATGACCCATTCGTAGACCTCCGGGTCATCCTCCCGTTCGTGAGACAGGACATCCTGGAAGGCCCGCACCACTTCGCTGCGCGTCTCCGGGTGAAGATATGCCAGGTAGGACAGGGCCAGGACCGCCTGAGTGCGGGCATCCGGGTCTTCTTCGGCATCCATCAGGAGGCCCTTCAGACCCTCCAGCGCCCCTGCGCCGATCCTGGCCAGGGCCAGCGCGATCTCCTCGTCGGGGTCCATCTTCAGGCACCGGATCAGCGTCTCCACGGCCTGCGCATCGCCGATCTCGCCCAGGATCGCACACGCAGGGCCGACCGGCTCCTCCTCTCCCGCGTCGTCCATCTCCTCTGCCTCGGCCAGTCTGCGACAGACCAGGGAGATGAGAGGGGCCAGGGCCTCTCGCCCCCTCCTGACCAGTTCGAGCATCAGCTCTTCCTGGGGGAGCCAACTCGCCGCGGCCAGGTCCTCCACCAGGTCCTCCGTGGCCTTGCGCCGATATTCCGATCTCTTCTTCTGCGCATAGATTTCCAGGAGAGAGGACCGGCTGAACGCCTGTGGAGGCGCCTCTCTCTCCTCTTGCAGGCCGGCGACGGCATCCGCAAAGAGATGCCGGACCAGCGGATGTGCGTGGGGGGACCCTTTATCGAGCAGAAAAAGGGACATCAAGGCCTGCTTGAACACCTCTCCATCCCGGCTAAACCGGGTGAGGTGCAGGACCGAGTTCAGGGTCTGTCTGAGGTCCCTGACGAACCTCTCTCCGGCCTCTCCGGCCATCTCCCTCTCCAGCGCACTGAGGAAGGCTGCGTCCAAAACCAGGTCGTCGGCCTGCCCCCTCACGCCGGGTGCATTCGCCAGACGTTCCAGGGCCTCTCCGTCCGATGCGATGCGGTTGCGAAGACGCCTGAGGGCGGGATGCCCCATCAGTTCCGTGCAAACTATGTCCTCTTTTTTCAAATTGTTATGAATGTTTTCAAGTAACCTTTTCAGGTCCCGATCCCTCGGCATGAAACACCTCCTCCCCGAAATAAAAAAAATGGGAACTCTTTCCTGATGTTGGACGTCTTAACCTCAACGAAGGCCTCTGAAGGACCATTCACCCCACTCGTGCCCTCCCTCCCAAGCGAGCCAGGTGAACCCTTCAGGGGCCTTTTGAGATTTAACAGGGATAGACAGGCTTGTCCTGAACATAGTCGAAGGGATGGACAGGATAGCTCCCCCCTCCCCATCCTCTCTATCCTGTCCTATCCCTGTTCATCAGGCCACATAACCTTAATGTAGAGAATCATAACCTTAATGTAGAGAATCAGATCGCGCTTGTCAAGCTCACTGTGCGAGCAAGTCCCGAAAAAACAACAGGGCCGCACTCCCAAAGGAATGCGGCCCTTTTTGTGTAAACAGGCAAACGGCAAGCGGACCTACCTCAACGGCAGCTCCACCGTCCTCCCCGTCCTGGCCGACTCGTAGAGCGCCAGCACCAGTTCCACGGCCTTCCGCCCCTCCGGCCCGTCGATGGTCGGGCGCTTCCCGGCCCGGACGACCTCCACCATTTCTGCGATCTGCGCCCGGTGCCCCTCCGCCCCGAACGTCTTCGAGTCGGACGCCGCCTTGCCGACCTCAGACCCCTCTCCTATATCCACAGGCCGCTCCATCCCCTCCACCTGCCAGGTGGTGATCTGATCCGCCTCCAGCGCAACCGTCCCCCGGTCCCCGCAGATCTCGATCTTGGCGGGCAGGCCGGGGTGCGCCGCGGTCGTCGCCTCGATCACCCCCATCGCCCCGGTGGCGTAGGTGAGCGCGGCCACGACCGTGTCCTCCACCTCGATCCGGTGGACCAGGGTGGCCATCCTCGCGCTCACGTCCCGGACCGGCCCCATCATCCACTGGAGCAGGTCGACCGTGTGGATGCCCTGCGTCATCAGCGCCCCGCCTCCCTCCTGCGCCCACGTCCCCCGCCAGGCCGCGCTTTCATAGTAAGCCTGAGGTCGGAACCATTTGATGGTCGCGTCGGCCAGGACGATCCTTCCCAGGCGCCCCTCCTGGATCGCCCGCCGGAGGGCCATCGCCGCCCTCCCGTAACGGAGCTGGAAGACGCACATGAGATGGACCCCCGCCTTTTCGCACGCCTCGATGATCCGGTCGGCCTCCTTCAGCGAGATGGCGATGGGCTTCTCGACGACGAGATGCTTCCCGGCCCGCGCGGCCTCCTCGGCCAGGGGCAATCGCATGCCGTTGGGCGTACAGACGTTGATGACGTCGATGTCCTCCCGCTTCAGCAGGTCGTGATAGTCCGTCGTCCAGGCCACCCGGTGCCGCTCCCCGAACTCGCGCGCCCGCCCCTCCACCACGTCGCTGACCGCGGCCAGTCGCGCCCCCGGCGTCTCCAGAATCCCGTGGATGTGATACCCCGCCACAACGCCGCAGCCGACCACTCCAAACCCCACGTCCCTGCCCATGCCGAACCTCCATAAAATCAGAACCGGGGAAGCGGAGAAGCGGAGAAACGGGGAAAAGAACCTCCCACCCCCCCAACGATTCACAGGATCGTTCCGCCCCACTGTTTCTCCGCTTCCCCCTTCTCCGTTTCTTGCCTTAATACGGTCTCCCGCACTCCCCAGGCTTCTTCTGGTTGCACCAGGAGGCGATCAGTCGCACCAGGATCTCGGCCCCCTTGAGCAGGTCGTCCACCCCGATCTGCTCCTCGTTTGTGTGGGCGTAGCCGAGCGAACCCGGCCCCATCACCAGCGTGGGGATCTTGAGCTGGTTGTTGTAGAGCCAGGCGTCGCACGACGCGGGCATCGCCCCGACCTTCGGCTCCCGCCCGGCCTCCCAGCACGCCGCCTCCGCCGCCTTCACCAGGGGATGGTCCACCGGGATCTCGTTCCCATCGTGGCGGTAGAGGAACGACAGCTCAAAGTGCTCCCGCAGCCACTCGTCCCCCTCTCGAACGACGGCGTCTCGCATTTCCCGCTGTACCTCCCCCCGCGTCACGTTCGAGAGGAACCCGAACACCCCCTTGAACTCCGCCCGGTTGGGGGCCGTGGCCGGCCAGTCCCCCGCGCGCATCACCCCGAAGGTGATCGGCATGGGGTTGGCGTACCGGTCGAACAGCGGATGCCCCTTGGAGGCGGCCAGCAGCCGGTCGTGATACCGCTCCAGGATGTCCATCGCCTGGACCGCCTTCTTCAGAGCGCTCACCACGTCCCCGGCCCGGCCGCTGTGCCCGGCCCGGCCCGTGCAGACCACGTCGAACCAGACCGCCCCGCGCACGGACGGCAGGAGGACCAGGTCCGACGGCTCCAGCACCACGGCCCCGTCCGCCTTACATCCCCGCCGGGCCATCGCCAGCGACCCGTTCCCCCCGCACTCCTCCTCGATCACGATATGGAGCGTCACGTCCCCCTTCAGGCGGATGTCCAGGTCGTGAAGCGCGGACAGCGCCAGGTAGAGGGCGACCGCCTGCCCCTTGGCGTCGCACGCCCCGCGCCCGTAGACGACCCCGTCCCGGACCTCCGGGTCGAACGCCCGCTCCTGCCCCGGCGAGGGCGGCACCACGTCCACGTGCGTGTTGAAGACCAGGGACAGCCCCTCCCCCTCCCCTTTGCGGACGACCTCCAGGTTGGGCCGGTCCGAATAGGTCACCCCCTCCAGGGGGAACGAGTAGTCCTCGTCCTCCACGATGGACTCCGGCGTCGGGACGAGGTCACAGGCGTCCGCCCGGCCCCGGAACCGCTCGTACAGGTAACGGATGACCGGCCCCTCGTTCCCCCGCGTGGAGGGCATCCGGATCAGGTCGCACAACAGGTCCACGGCCTCTTTTCGCCGGGTCTCCAGGTAGGCGCGAATGTCCAAGCCCATAGTCTTATCCTCAATTTTTATCCATCCCCTTCAACACCTCTCCGAGAATGTCCAGCGCCTCCTCCGCCTCCTCCTCGGTGATGACCAGAGGCGGGGCCACCCGGATGACGTTCCCATAGACCCCCACCCGGCCCACGAGCAGGCCGGCCTGGCAGCAGCGATGGACGACCTCTTTGGTGAGCGCCTCCGACGGCGTCCGGCTCGCCCTGTCCTCGACGAACTCCAGGCCGATCACCAGCCCCCGCCCCCGCACGTCGCCCAGCGCCTCCACCGTCTCCGCCATCCGCCGCAGCCGCTCCAGCATCATCCGCCCCACCTTCAGGGCGTTGTCCGCCAGCCGCTCCTCCTCCATGATCTCCAGCACGGCCAGCCCTGCGGCGCACGACAGGGGATTCCCCCCCGTCGTGCTGCTCATCTCCCCCGGCCCCAGCGACGCGAACAGCCGGGACTCGGCCAGGAGCGCCGCCGTGGGCACGCCGGAGCCGATCCCCTTGCCCACGCACAGGAGGTTGGGCCTCAGCCCCTCCCACTCCAGCGCGAACATCTTCCCCGTCCGCCCGAACGAGGACTGCACCTCGTCCAGGATGAACAGGACGTCGTGGTCCCTGCACCACTCTTGAAGCCGCGTCAGATACCCCTCCGGCGGAAACACGAACCCCGCCGCCCCCTGGTAGGGCTCCACGATCATCGCCCCCAGGTCCCCGGTGGACTCTGCGTTCACCACGTCGTCGATGAAGTCCACGCAGTGGAACCCGCACGTCTCCGGCCTCATCTTGAACGGACAGCGGTAGCAGTAAGCATAGGGCGCGTGGAGGCAACCCGGCAGCGTCGGCCCGAACTGCCTCTTCGTGCCGGTCTTGCCCGCCAGGCTCATCGCCCCATAGGTCCGCCCGTGAAACGCCCCGTAGAAGGACAGGACCTCGTGCCGGCCCGTGGCGCGCTTGGCCACCCGCACCGCCGCCTCCGTGGCCTCGCTCCCCGTCGTCAGCATGAACGCCTGGTCCAGGTTCTCCGGGGCCAGGGCCACCAGCCGCTCCGCCAGCTCCACGCGGGAAGGCGTGGGGAAGTCGTAGCAGTTCATGAGCCTCGCCGCCGCCGCCTGGACGGCGCGGATGTGTTTCGGGTGGCTGTGCCCCACGTTCGTCACCAGCACCCCGGACGTGAAGTCGATGTAGCGGTTGCCGTCCACGTCCGTCACCACGACCCCTTCCGCGTGGTCCCACACCACCGGGGCCTGCTGAGTCGTGCAGCGGGGCTCCACCCTCGCCGATATCTCCAGGTACTCCTTCGACCTGGGCCCCGGCAGCCGGTCTTTTACGTGAGATTTTTTTTCGATGGTCGCCATGTCGTGTCTCCGGCAGGGGCGAGGCATGCCTCGCCCCTACTTTAATAATTCTTCCACCTCTTTATTCACCACAAACCTGGGCGGCTGCCCCTTGAGGAACCGTTCGATGTCCTCCACGATCTTGGAGCGGATGTCCCACCCGGACTCCTCCGAGTACCAGCCGAGGTGCGGGGCCAGGGTCGCGCTGTCCAGCCGGAACAGCTCCATCTCCGGGTCCGGCGGCTCCTTCTCGTAGACGTCGATGGCCGCGCCCGCGATCCACCCCTCCCGCAGCGCCTGCGCCAGCGCCCCCGCGTCCACCACCGGCCCCCGCGAGGTGTTGATCAGGTGCGCGGTCTTCTTCATCACCCGGAGCTGCCGCTCCCCGATCAGCCCCCGCGTCTCCGGCGTGAGCGACGTGTGGAGGGTCACGATGTCCGACTGCTGGAGAAGGGTCTCCAGATAGACCGTCTCGATCCCCAGCTCCCGCCTGCGCTCCGGGGAGAGGTAGGGGTCGCAGACCAGCAGGTTCACGTCGAACCCCCGCATCCGCTGCAACACCCGGCTCCCGATCCGGCCGCACCCCACGATGCCCACCGTCTTGCCCGAGAGCTTGAAGATGGGGTAGCACCGCTGGAAATCCCACTGCCCCTTCCGGCTCGACTCCTTCAGGACCTCCAGGGACACGAACAGCTTCCGCCAGGAGGCCAGCATCAGGGCCACGGTGTGCTCTGCGACCTCGTCGGGACAGTAGTCCGGGATGTTGGCCACCCGGATGCCCTTGCGCGTGGCGGCCTTCAGGTCCACGTTGTCGTAGCCGATCCCGTGCCGGATGATCAGCCGGCACTGCTCCAGCGCCCCGATCACCCCCTCCGTCATGGGGGCCATGTTGACGACCACCACGTCCGCGTCCCGAATTTTGGCGATGAGTTCCGCCTGCGGGGCGAACTTGAGCTGATACGCCTCGAACGCCACCCCCCGCTTCTCCATCTCCTCGGACTCCCACTTCAGGTCCGCCTCGATGTAGTCCGTCACCACGACCTTTGTCCGTGCCATGGCACTCCTCTCCATAGAGAAAAGTCGCATCCCCTAGCAGTGTAATGTCCTGTGGGGTGTATAGAAAAGCAAGCTCAGTGCCACCTCCTAAAAATTTTTGTAGTATAGAGTAAGACGTTTATATTAAATAGCTTGTATTTTATTCTGCTCTGGGGTGGTCCCCTTCCTGGGCAGCGAATGCGGGACACGGATGTCCCATCTCACACAGACAGAGGGCAAAAAAAGAGGCGCACCTCTTTGAGGTGCGCCTCGAACTTCTCTATTTCGTGCGTCTGTCACTTCAAAAGCGTCATCCGATGAACCGCGCTGAACTTTTCCGCCTGCATCCGGTAGAGATAGATTCCCGAGGCCACCTGCCGCCCCACCTCGTCCTTGCCGTCCCACGTGATCGTGTAGGCCCCCGCCGGCACAAACTCGTTCACCAGCGTCCGAACCTGCTGTCCCAGAATGTTATAGATCACCAGTTTGACATTCCCGTCCACCGGCGCCCGGTAAGAGATCTGCGTGGCCGGGTTGAACGGGTTGGGATAGTTCTGATCCAGCCCGAACTCCCTGGGCCTCAGGTCCAAAGCCTGGAGATTCTCGATCTTGCTAACCGACCCCGAGGCATCCAAGACCTGCAGGTTGGAGAGCTGGAAGCCCCCCAGGGCATTGCCGATCCGCCGGAAGGTCAAAACGGCCGCGCCCCCGCTGCCGCTGACCCCGGTCCCGTCCGTCACCCTGGCGTTGGCGATCATGACCTGACCCGGCTCTTTGGCAGAGGTCAGGAACAGGGGCGCCCCTCCGCCCAGCAGGTTGTCCGCCCCCTGCTCGGCCCTGACGAACTCATACTGCGCCGGGTCGAAGTTGACCACGAAGCCGTAGCCCTTGATCTGGTTCATCTCGGACAGGGTCACCTGAATTTTGACCTCATCCTTCCCGGCCAGCCCCTCCAGGGACTTGAGCAGGGCCCCCGGCCCGGCTGCCAGAGCGAACGAAGCGCTGGCGAACAGAATCGCCCCCGCAAGAAATAGTGCTTTGCGCGCCATGACCAACCTCCTGATAGATAGTGTATGGTTCTATCATGAATATTCGACTTGATTTTCACAAACTTGAGAGAATGTAAGGTACCCGCTGCAAGATGTCAAGTATAAAGAATAGCCCCCCCTCTCAGGTGGTTTGAGGATAGACAAAGAACTCCCTTATGATCATGCGCAAAAAAGCAGACCAGCGCCGTGACCGGAGTCACAATTTTAACCGTTTTCCGCGCCTAAAGTTTCAATTTTTCTGATCCCTGGCCTCCCGACACAGGGGAAAGGTAATGACCCTCCCCCTTCTCTCTCCGCCTCGGGGAGAGAAGGGGGCCGGGGGGGATAAGAGGGGTTACAAACTCAGGATCAGCACCCACATGGGACGCTCCCCGACCGGGTAGACCGTGAGGGGCTGGAGCCTCCCGCTCCGGGGGTCGATCCGGAAGGCCTCCAGCCGGCCGGACCCCTGCCCTGCGGCGAACAGGAAGTTGCCCGTGGGGTCCAGGTTGAAGGCCCTGGGGGTCGGCTCCGTCTTCTGCTGCCCCAGAGAGGTCAGCGCCCCCGTGCCCCTGTCCACGGCGAAGCAGGCGATGCTGTCGTGCCCCCGGTTGGACACGTAGAGGAACTCCCCCGAAGGGTGGATGTGGATCTTCGCGCAGGTGTTCTTCCCGTCGAACCCCTCCGGGAGCGTCGGGAGCGTCTGGAACGGCGTCAACGCGCCGGACTTCGGATCCAAGTGATAGGCCGTCACGCTGCTCCCGTTCTCGTTGGAGGTGTAGAGGATGTCCTTGCCCGGATGGAAGGTGAAGTGGCGGGGCCCCGCGCCCGCCTCGCCCATCCGCTTTGGGACCGCGTTGGGCGTGAGCGCGCCCGTGCGCTCGTCAAAGACGAACTGAAAGACGGCGTTGGCCGGCATCGTGTGGGGCACGAAAACGAACCGGTTGGACGCATCCACCCGGATGCAGTGGGCGTGTTCAGCCGTGCGGACCTCTGCGACCTGCCTGGCCGCGACCCCGTCCCCGTCGATGGCGTGGACCGTCACCTTGCCGGCCCCGTAATAGGCGGAGAGCAGAAACCGGCCCCGGCGGTCCGTGGCCGCATAACACGTGTCCGCGTCCAGGGAGATGTTCCCGAGGTGTGACAGCCCGCCCGTGTCGGGGTCGATACGGAAGCTCGACATCTCGCGCGTGGACCGGACCCCCACGTACATGAATTTCTGATCGGGGTCCACCGCAAGCGGCCCCGGCCCCCCGCTGAGCCCCACCTCCCGCCGGTCCTGGAGCGCCCCGGTGTAGGGGTCCATCTTGAAGATCAGAATCCTGTTCTCCCCCCCGACCGCAACATAAGCGTAAAAAGCCATCTTGACCTCCGTTGACAGGGGTAGTATATTGAAAGAACCGCTGTTCTTAGAACCTGTACTATCCAACAAGGAGAAAAGCCATGTCAGAGCCCAAGATCGGCGTCGTCCACTACAACTGGCCCAACTTCACCTTTGAGGGCTTCCTCCAGCGCGCATCGGCGATCGGCTACCGCTACACGGAACTCATGATCGGCGACATCTGGGACGGCAAGTCCCCCGACGGCGCGAAGACCGCCGAGGCCACGCGCAAGCTCATGGAGAAGTACGGCATCCAGGCGTCCACGGTGGCCGCGGGCAACGACTTCATCCAGCCCACGAAGGGGGAGCTGGAGGCGCAGATCGAGCGATTCCGCACCGTCTGCCAGATCGTCCCCCACGCCGGAACCCGCCTCCTGCGGTGCGACGGCGGCTGGAACCGGGGCGGCAAGGTCCCCGAGTTCGAGTGGGACCGGATGATCGTGGAGTCCTTCAAGCGCGTGGCCGACTTCCTGGAGAAATACGACGTGCGCGTGGCCCTGGACAACCACGGCCTGTCCACCAACGACGGGGACTGGCAGTTCAGCTTTCTGGAGCGCGTGGGGTCGAAGCGCATCGGCGTGAACGTGGACACCATGAACTACCGGTGGTTCGGCCACCTGCTCCCCAGGATCAACCACTTCTTTGACATCCTCGCCCCCCACGTCTTCCACACCCACATGAAGGACGGCCGGGGCGTCCGGAAGGACTACCAGGGCGCGGCCCTCGGCGAGGGCGAGATCGACCTGAAGCACGCGGTCCAGCGCTTCAAGGCCGCCGGATACGACGGGGCCTGGTGCGCGGAGTATGAGGGGCCGGAGCGCGAGGGCGGCGTCGGCTACGAGAAGTGCTATAAGTGGCTGAAGGAGAATGTGTGAGGTCTAGCTCCACAGCCGGTCGTGCGATCGCGCCTCGTCCCACTCCGGCGTCGGCTCGAAATAGCCCGGCCGCTTCGGGTCGAGGTGCGCCCGGACGACCTCCTCGTTCAGGTCCACCCCCAGGCCCGGCGCTTCGGGGACCCGGATGTAGCCCTTCTGGATGATCGGGCTGGGCAGGCCCGTGACCAGGGCGTTCCACCAGGGCGTGTCCACGGAGTGGTTCTCCAGGACCATAAAGTTCTCCGTGGCCGCGGCGATGTGGACGCTGGCCATCGCCAGGATGGGGGACCCCGCCATGTGCAGGGCCATCGCGACCCCGTGCTCCTGGGCCAGGTCCCCGATCTTCTTCGTCTCCAGGATGCCCCCGGACGTGGCCGGGTCCGGGTGGGCCACCGCGATGGCCCGCCGCTCGAACAGCGGACTGAACCCCTCCTTCAGGTAGATGTCCTCCCCGGTGCAGATCGGCGTCTCGCACGACTCGGACAGCCGGACGTACTGGTCCGTGAACTGCCAGGGGATCATGTCCTCCAGCCAGGCCAGGCTGTGCCGGTCCAGCGCCCGGGCCAGTTTGATGCAGGACTCCACCCCGATGTGCCCGAAGTGGTCCGCCGCTATCGGAATCTCGTAGCCCACCTCCTCCCGCACCGCCGCCACGTAGTCCGCCAGGACCTCCACCCCCTTATCCGTCAGTTGAATCCCCGTGAACGGGTGCATCACCGTGCGGGTCTCCAGCATGCCGGAGGGGGCCGAGACCGTCCCGGAGATGCCCCTGCAGAGCTGGATGCCCACGTCCATCTTCAGGAACGTGAACCCCATCTCCACGCGGGCCTTCAGCCGCCTCCCCATCTCCTTCGGGTCCGGCGTGGAGGGGGTGTCGCAGTAGCAGCGGACCTGGTCCCGGAACTTCCCACCGGCCAGCTGGTAGGCCGGGACCCCATACGCCTTCCCCGCCAGGTCCATCAGCGCCATCTCGACCCCGCAGACCCCGCCCCCCTGCCGGGCGTGATGCCCGAACTGCTTGATCTTCCGAAAAATCCTGTCCACGTCGCAGGGGTTTTCGCCCAGGAGGCGGCCTTTGAGCATCAGGGCATAGCCCTCGCTCGCCCCGTCCCGGACCTCGCCCCATCCGTAAATGCCCTGGTTCGTGTCGATGCGGATCAGGGCGCAGCGCATGGGCAGCCCCACGACCGTGGCCACGCGCAGGTCGGTGATCTTCAAGTCGGAAGGTCGCGAATGGGTGTTGATGCGGTCAGTCGTCACGGGCTTCTCCTTATCAGCGCCTTCAGGGGCACGTCCTCGTCTCTGGGGAGATAGTAGCTCAGGGGGTCGCTCACGACGCCCAGGAGTTGCCTCTGGATGGGGTTGCACCGGGCGACCAGCGCCTCCGGCATCGAGACGTAGTCCATCGGCTTGACCCACCGGTAGGCGTAGCCGTAGAACAGGGTCTTGCGCGGCCTCCCGGACCAGTTGCGCCCGATCCCGTGCCAGGTCCGCTGCTCGAACAGGAAGGCCGTCCCCGGCCTCACGTTCATGGAAATCGCCCCCCTCGCCCCGCCCGTCTCAGGGTCCACAGGGGGCCTCCCCAGCAGCCGGTTGCTGCCGGGCAGGACGACCGTGGCGCCCGAGGCCGGGTCGGTCTGGTCGCTGATGGCGTAGGCGATCTTGAGGAGGATTCGGGGGTGAGGCTCCTGCATCTCCTGATGGGAGGTCCCCCCGTCCCGGTGCAGCCCGATCTTCTGCCTGACCTCCGGCGGAGGCTCCGGCCCGGACGGGAGGACGATCAGGTGCGAGGTGATCATCTGGATGTTCCAGTTCAGGATTTGCCAGGCTAAGGGGGCGGTCCTGGGCCAGTCGAGCAGCTTCAGGAAGGCCTCGTGCTGGACGATGCAGTTGTGCATGTTCAGCTTGTCCCCCGCCTCCAGCCGGCCCTCCCGCTTCTCCCGCGCGTAGACCTCGTCAATGGCCGCGTCCAGCTCCTCCACCACGCCCGGCGGAAGCGCATCCTCCACCACCAGGTATCCGTTCGTCTCGAAGAACTCCCGCTGCTCGGGGGAGAGGACGGCAAATTCAGGCATCGCGGGGCTTCTCCTGAAAGAGCGGTGGTCATTCTGAGCCAGAGTGCAACGGAGGCGAAGAATCTCTAAAACGAGATTCTTCGGGTGCTTTGCACCCTCAGAATGACACCCCATCAAAACTTCCTTGACAGAGTGCTATGCACCTAAAAATATACCACCAGAGCGCCGGGACGCAAGCAATCTTTCACGCAGCGTCTTTGTGCCCTGGTGGTATAGCGGTTGCGGATCAGGCCCTCACCCCGTCAGGCTACGCTCCACCCCGCCTGTCGCTCCCATGAGGTCGCGACCCGCGTCCCTACCCCTCTCCCATAAATGGGAGAGGGGAAGCCGAGCGGAGCGAGGCGGGGTGAGGGCCGTTCACTCAATCTCGATTTCCACCCGGCTGTCCTCGTCCTGGATCTCGATCAGCTTGCCAGGCTTCGGGTGGCTCAGAATGGCCCTGATCAGTCGCTCCACGTCCACCCCCTTCTCCCCCATCAGCTCTCTGGCCGGGTCGGGCAGGGCGCGAAGGATCTCCTGGGCCGTGCTCAGGGGGACGCTGATGTTGATATTCTTCTCCCCCTCCTCCCAGACCCGGACGCGCAGGAGTTTCCCCCCGTTTTCCCTGCTCAAAGGCGGGGCTGGAGCAGCGGCCCCCTGAACCCCTCGGCCCTCCCCCTTCACGATGCGGATGTCTCCGTTCGTCGTGTGGAGGTTCAAGAGGGGCCCCCCCCCGTTGATCTTCCCCTCCATCCGGCGCTTGCTGACCTCGCCCTGAACGGCCAAAGCCAGATCGGAGATGACCCGGCCGTTGGTCGTGGCAGCCTCTACGTCCGCGCGGGCGTCCGCCGGCAGGGTGATCTGGATGCCCCCGTTGGTCGTGCGCAGCCTGCACCCCTGGCCCCCGAAGGCCAGAAACTCCGCCGTGACCTTTCCTTTGGTCGTCACCGCGTCGCACCCCCCCTCCAGGCGCGTGAGGGTGATGCCTCCGTTGGTCGTCCTCCCTTCAACCTCCCCCTTGACCCCCTCCGCAGTCAACCCCCCGTTCGTCGTCCGGAGCACCATGTGCCCCTCCAGCGCGCCGATCTTCACACTGCCGTTGCTGGTCTTCAGGTCGGCGTCCATCCGGCGGGGCGTCAGGATCGCATAAGAGACGTTGACATTTTTCACCCGCCCCTCGAAAAGCCAGTCCAGGCTGAAGAACGACTCCACATAATCCCAATCCGCCATCTGCTCCGGCAGCACGGTCCGGACCTCCAGCGTGCCCTCCTTCGCCTCGACCGTGATCTCGATCTTCCGGGCGTACTCCGCCGCCGCCTCCTTGCTGCTGTGGTTGACCCGCTTCCTGGCCTCGATCTGGATCTCCGGCTTCTCCCCCGGCCGCACCGAGACGTCCCCGTTGAAGTTTTTCAGGTCGAGCTTTGCGATGCCGGAGGCGGGGATCGTCTTCTGAAAGACCTCTTCGTGCGTGTAGGCCCACGCAGACGAGGCGAGCAGAGAAAGGGCGACGACCCACAGGACGCTCAACCCTCCCAAGCGCCTTCCGACTCCCGGCGCATCCGTCGGCCCCGCCTGCTCCCTCCTCACCGTCATCCCGTAGAGCAAAAAGGCCACGCCGACCGCCAGCGGGATAACCCCCCAGATGCCGACCGTCATCGCCCGCTCGACCCCCCGGGTCAGGCCGACGGCGAGGGCAGCGCAGATGGCGAAGGCCACGCCGGCCGCGATCCAGACCAGGCCGGGCAGGCGATAGTCCCTGAGCCTCGCCGCCACGGCCCCCCCTTCGGCAGCCGCCGGAAGGTCAGGCGCAGCCTCAAACATCCGCACCGTCTCGTCCTTCAGAAGGACCCAGATCGTGTAGATGCCCAGAATCGTCCCGAACGGAATAAGGATCAGGTTCAAAAAGCCGAGGACAAGGATCAGGATTCTCGCCCAAGTCTGTCGCTTAAGTAACCCGATACCGCCGACGATCCCCGGAGCGGATAACAAGACCAGGAAGAAGGCTACTGAAGAGACCACATATGTGACATGCTGTGTGGTCACTTCTCGCATGTAGCCCCAGGTCTGAGCATACAGGGATAAAGCCCACATCAATACGATAGCGGCTAATACGCCCAGAGTACCGAATGCGATGTAAAGCACCCCCAGGACCTTGACGTGCTTTTCCACGGTCTCACCCTCCTCCCTCTCCGCGCCGGAGGCCCTGCGCTTCCCGCTCCTTCCTCACCATGCCGCTGTAAACGAACATCGCCAGACCGATGGCAAAGGGGACGATGCCCCAGACCCCGGCGATGGTGGCCCGCTCCGCCCCCCGTATCATCCCCACAGACAGGGTGATGCAGACCATGTAGGCGATGCCGACGGACATCAGGACGAAGGCGGATCGGCGGTAGCAATCAGGCTCTTCCTCCTCCCTCAGGGAGACGTGATAAGCGTAGCGCGTCACGCCGATGGTGAGGGGGATGATCCCCCAGACCGCCGCTGCAATCGCGCGCTCCAACCCCCTGTGCGCCCCGACGGAGAAGAAGATAGCCACCATGTAGGCCGCGCCGACGGCGATCAGGATCATGCTCCCCAGCCGATGGTCTTTGGGGGCCCTGGGGGCTTTGGGGGCCTCCTCTTTGGGCTTTTTCTCTTCGTCCACCACGACGGTCGCGGGATCGATCCCCCGCTGGAGGGCCGCCATCCGCTCCTGATGAGCAAGATATTTCCTCCAGCCGAGGTAGGCGAACACGGTCATCACGATCAGGATAGGTATCATTTCTCCGGGCATGTCTGGCCTCCTCTCGAAGTCTATTCTCACCCTTCCCCCCTCCAACGCCCTGAAACGGAGAAGCGGAGAAGCGGTGAAACGGGGAAATTTCGTTCACTGGTTTTTCACCGTTTCTCCGGTTCTCCCTCTCCCCGTTTCCTGTATTTACCCCTCTCACCCCATTTGATCGGCTGTGGGGCGAAATTGTTTCATCTCAAGCTCAATCCAGGGGATAAAAAAGCCCGGACAGGCCGGGCTGGCGACGGAGGAGGAAGAACGGATATTTGACCGAAGAGCTCCCGCAGTTGAGGACCAGGACCCGCATCGGTCACCCCCCCCCGGCGGCCTGCAGCGCGGCGATGGCCGCCACGGCCACGATGTCGTCAACCGAGACGCCCCGCGAGAGGTCGTTGACCGGACGCCGGAAGCCCTGCACGATAGGCCCGACGGCCTGCGCCCCGGCCAGGTACTGCGTCAGCTTGTAGGCGATGTTGCCCGCGTCCAGGTCGGGGAAGATGAGCACGTTCGCGTCCCCCTGGACGGGAGAGCCGGGGCATTTCTTCTGCGCCACGCGGGGCGAGAGCGCGGCGTCCGCCTGGAGGTCGCCGTCGATGACCAGGCCGGGGGCCATCCCCCGCGCGAGCCGCGTCGCCTCCTGCACCCTGTCCACGCGCGCGTGTCTGGCGCTGCCGTGGGTGGAGAAGGAGAGCATCGCCACCCTGGGCTCGATGCCCAGAAGCCGGCGGGCGCTGCGGGCGGTGACCACGGCGATCTCCGCAAGCTGGGAGGGAGAGGGGTCCACCGCCACCGCCGCGTCGGCGTAGACCAGGACCCTGTCCCCTGGAAGGACCATCAGAAAAAGGCTCGAAGCCTGCGTGACCCCCTCCTCGTAGCCCACGGTCAGCGCCCCGGCGGAGATGACCTGCGCCGTCGTCTTGGTCGCCCCGGCGACCAGGGCGTCCGCGTCCCCCTCGCTGACCATCATCCCCCCGAAGTAGAGGGGCCGCCTCACCAGCCGGGCCGCCACACCGGGCGTGACCCCGGCCCTGCGCCGGGCGTATGCTTCGGCGTAGCGCAGGACCTCCGGTGAAGCGGCGGGGTCCACGATCCTCACCCCCTTCGGGAGGCCCCCTGCCGCCCGGCCCAGGATCGCGTCCCTCCCCCCCAGCAGGATGGGATGGGCAATACCCTCGGACGCCAGGCGGCAGGCCGCCTGCGCCACCCGTTCATCCTCCCCTTCGGGGAGCGCCACCCGCCTGGGCCGTTCCTTCGCCCGCGCGATGAACCGGTCCACAAGTCCCACGCCTCACCCCTCACGTGTCCTCAACCGGTCCCGCGCAGCGGCCGGCGCCGGGCGTAGTGCTCCGGCAGGTGGACCTTCACCTGCTCCTCCAGCTCCTCGTCCGTGATCGCGCTCAGCCGCCCGTGCGCCTCGTACTGGTCCATGACCCAGCGCGCGATCTTGGAGACCTTGATCTTGCCCAGCCGCTCCTCCCCCTTGAGCCCCAGGAACTCGTTGACCCAGAGGGTAATGCCGTCCACCCCGGACTTGTCCGTGATGGCCACCCTGGGCGGCCGTCCGAACAGGGCCGTGGTGTCGAAGATGTTGTAAATGCGCTCGTCGGACCGCAGCCCCCCCGCGTGGATGCCCGCGCGGGTGGTGTTGAAGTCCCGCCCCACGAAGGGATAGTTGGGCGGGATCTCCACGCCGATGGAGCGCATGTACTCGGCCATCTCCTGGATCATCCGGGCCTCGATGCCGCAGAGGGACCCCTTCAGGCCGATGTATTCGATCACCGCCCCCTCCAGGGGGGGGTTGCCCGTGCGCTCTCCGAACCCGAAGAGGGTCGTGTTCACGGCGTTGCACCCGTAGAGCCAGGCCGTGGCCCCGTTGACGTGCACCTTGTGGAAGTCGTTGTGCCCGTGCCATTCCAGGCACTCGTGAGGCACGCCCGCGTCGTGGGTCATGCGATAGACCAGCTTGGGGACCGAGCGCGGCAGGGAGGCCCCGGGGAAGTTGACCCCGAACCCCATCGTGTCGCAGAGGCGGACCTTCGCGCGCAGGCCGGGGGGGACCTGCTCGGACCGCCGCATCAGCTCCGACACAAAGGGGAGGACGAACCCCTCGATGTCCGCGCGGGTCACGTCTTCGAGGTGGCAGCGGGGCCGGATGCCGGCCTCCCAGGCGGCCTCCACCACTTCGAGGTAGTCCTGGAAGGCCTGCTGGCGGGTCTTCTTGGCCTTCAGGAAGATGTGGTAGTCGGAGCAGGAGGTCAACATGCCGGTCTCCTTCACCCCTGCCTCCCTGACCAGGCGGAAGTCCCCCTTGTCCGCGCGGATCCAGCTCGTGATCTCCGGGTAGCGGTGGCCCAGAGCCCGGCACTCCTCCAGGGCCTTCCGGTCATTCCTGGTGTACAGGAAGAACTCCGTCTGCCGGATGACGCCGCCGGGCCCTCCGAGCCGGGCCATCATGTCGTACAGGGCGACCTGCTGTTCGACGGTGTAAGGGGGCCGCGCCTGCTGCCCGTCCCGGAAGGTCGTGTCCGTGATCACCAGATCGCGGGCCGCGGCCTCCTTCGGGTCGAACCGGACGGCCTGGCCGTCGATCTCCTCGTAGATCGGGCCGTCGAACAGGATTTTAGGCGGCAGGCCGTAATCGAACTGCTCTTCGAGCAGGTTGGGCCTGTCCGTCTCCACCAGCTTCCATACCTTCCCCATGGTGTCTCTCCTCCTCCGTCAGAACCCCGTTCGCCGGCCTCAGTTCACATACCTGGCGATAAAGTCGATGGCCCCCCCGACGTTCTGCACGCGGAGGGCCTCATCCTCGTCCATCTCGATGTCAAAAGCCTCCTCAAACCCGGCCATCAACTCGATGGACTGGACGGACTCCGCGCCCAGGTCCGCCGTGAAGCTGTGGGCCTCCTGAATCTCCTCAGCGCGGACCTTGAGGACCTGCGACACGACCTGGTAGACGCGCTCCTTGATCTCTTCTCTGGTCACTATGTCTCCTCCTTAAACGTCAAACGTCAAACGTCAAACGTCAAACGGCAGACCACAGGACCACAGGACTACGGGACCACAGGACCAATGCAAAAGCCTTGTGGTCTTGTGGTCTTGTGGTCTTGTGGTCGGTTTTCACGTTTCACGTTTCACGTTTCACGTCTTTTTAACTGAGCCGCAGCCTCCCTATCCACGATGAACGTGCAGTCCGGGTGGTCTTGAAGCAGGCTGGTCGGGCACTCCGGGGTGAAAGGCCCCTCCACGGCCGCGGCGACGGCGCCGGCCTTCTTGGGGCCGGTCGCCAGCAGGACGAGCCGGCGCGCCTCCCGGACGGTGCCGATGCCGGCCGACAGGGCGCACCGGGGGACCTCGCGGGAGTCCTTGAAAAAGCGTCCGTCGCTGTTCGCCTCGATGGTGCTCTGGGACAGGCTGACCAGGCGGGTGCGGCTGTCCACCGGGCTGCCCGGCTCGTTGAAGGCGATGTGCCCGTTGACGCCGATGCCCAGCAGCCAGAGGTCCACGCCGCCCACGGAGAGGATCTTGGTCTCGAACGCCTGGCACTCCAGATGGGGATTGGCGGCCCTGCCGTTGAGCACGTGGGTGTTCCACGGGCGGATGTCGATCTTGCTGAAGAGATGCCTGTCCATGAACGTGCGGTAGCTCTGGGGATGGTCGCCCTCCAGCCCCCAGTACTCGTCTAAATTGAACGAGGTCACCCTGGCGAAGCTGAGGTCCTCCTCCCGGCGCAACCTCGCCAGCTCGGCGTAGGTCTGCTCGGGGGTGGAGCCGGTGGCAAGACCCAGGACCGCCTGGGGTTTGGCCCTCACCAGATCGGCGAAGACCCTGGCCGCCTGTCGCGCCACGGCGCCCGCGTCGTCACACACGATCAATTTGATGTTTCCGCTCATTCATCGCTCCTTAAAGAAAAGACACGAGTCCATTCCATCTCTCATCGGTTAATATATAAAAACCACCCCCTTAAGTAAAGGGCTTTGCGCGTCTCTCCGCGCGCGAGAAATCCCTTGACAGCATGTGAAGATTTTGACTATTTCTGGCATTTGGAAGTCAAACCATAAGCGGAGGACCGTATGCACGGGTATCGCGCGCTTTCGGGCGAAGAGATCCGGGGGATGGAGCAGGCCGGATGCTCGGCGGAGGACTGGTCCACAGTGCGGGTGAAGGAGGGGTTCGACCCGAGGCGGGTGCGGGACGTGACCTTTGTGGGAGAGGTGACCGTCGGCGCGCTGACGGGCAGCGTCGTCCTCCCGGACGGGGTGAGGTTGCCCTCTGAGATCGCCCACGCGACGCTGGTCGATTGCGAGTTGGGGGACAACGTCCGGGTGACCCGCGTCCGGGGCCACCTGAGCCGTTATACCGTCGGCCCCGGCGCGGTCGTGACCGACATCGGGGCGATGACGACCCGGCCGGGGGCCGCCTTCGGGAACGGGGTCGAGGTGGCGGCGGTCAATGAGGGTGGGGGCCGGGAGACGCCCATCTTCAACGAGATGTCGAGCCAGTTCGCCTACCTGTTCAGCCTGCACCGCTACCGGCCGGAGATGATCGAGCGCCTGAGGGCGATGGTGGAGGCCTATGTGGCCGGGGTCGTCTCGGACAGGGGGCGCATCGGCCAGGGCGCGGTGGTGGCGCACGTGGGCGAGGTCGAGGACGTGAACGTGGGGCCCTTTGCGACCGTCTCCGGGGCGTCCAGGCTCCGGAACGGGACCGTTCTCAGCGAACAAGACGCCCCGGCCCGGGTAGGCGCGGGCGTGATCGCCGAGGACTTCATCATCGGCGAAGGCTCCAGCGTGGACGGGGGGGCGCTGTTGAGCAGGGTCTTCGTGGGGCAGGGCGTCCAGATCGGCAGACAGTTCTCCGCAGAGAACGCCCTCTTCTTCGCCAACTCCGAGTGCTTCCACGGCGAGGCGTGCTCCATCCTGGCGGGCCCCTACACGGTGACCCATCACAAGAGCACGCTGCTGATCGCGGGCATCTACTCCTTCTTCAACGCGGGCAGCGGGACGAACCAGAGCAACCACATGTACAAGCTCGGCCCGGTGCACCAGGGCGTCCTGGAGCGGGGCAGCAAGATGGGGTCCTTCTCCTACATGCTCTGGCCCAGCGTGATCGGGCCTTTTTCGGTGGTCATCGGCAAGCACATGGCCACCTTCAACCTCGGCGACCTCCCCTTCTCCTACGTCACCGAGGAGGGCGGGGAGAGCTTTCTCACCCCGGCGATGAACCTGTTCACCGTGGGCACTGTCCGGGACGGGCAGAAGTGGCCGGCGCGGGACCGGAGAAAGGCCTCCGTGAGGCGCGACCTGATCCGGTTCGAGGTGTTCAGCCCCTACACGGTGGGCCGGATGATCCGCGCCGAGGCCCTGCTGACCCGGCTCTATCAGGAGACCCCCCGGGAGGCGGAGCAGGTGCGCTACGGCGGGGCAATCATCAAGCGCCTGCTCCTGCGCCACGGGGCCAGGAGCTACGGCGTGGCCATCGACGCCTACCTCCACGGCAAAATCCTTGAACGCGCCTCCCCCGTCCTGGGCCGGGGCCTCGACGCCCTGCGCGCCGCCCTGGCCGGGACAGAGGGGGGCGTCTACAGCCCGGAGTGGGCGGACGTGGCGGGCCTCCTCGTCGCCAGGGGCCGCCTCAAGGCCCTGGAGGACGCCATCGCCGCCGGGAGGATCGCGACGGTGGCCGACTTTCACGCGGCATTCAGGGCGGCCTGGGAGAGGTATGCGCAGGACGAATGGGCCTGGGTGAGGCGGACCTTCGAGGCGCGGACGGGAAAGCCGGTGGAGGTGCTGACCCTCGGAGACATCCAGCAGGTCCGGGAGGCCCACCGGAAGGCCTCGGCGACGGCCATCAAGAAGATTCTGGCGGACGCCGAGAAGGAGTTCGGGGAGGGGGCCGCGTTCGGCTACGGGGCCGACGGGGAGGCCGGGGAGATCCCCGCGGACTTCGCGGCCGTGCGAGGGGACTTTGAGGGCAACGCCTTCGTGAGACAGATGCAGGCCGACCTGAAAAAGGCGACGTTGTAGGCGCGATCGGGGATCGCGCCTAAGAATTCCGTGAAACCATTTTGCCGTTTCAGCGATCTAAAGAGAATGTAAGGGCGTAAGAAGACGAACCCATAGAGGGCGGGCATGGACCAGCGGTCCGAAAAAGACCTGATCAAACGGTGTCGAAACGGCGACCGGAAGGCCTTCGCGGACCTGGTGGACCGCTACAAGGTCATCGTCTTCAACCTGGTGGACCGGATGGTCTTTGACAAGGCCATCGTTGAGGACCTGGCCCAGGAGGTGTTCATCCGCGTCTATCAGGGCCTGACCGGCTTTCGGGGGGAGTCGCGGCTCTCCACCTGGATCTATCGGATCGCTTACAACGTCTGCGCGGCGGAGCTGGACCGGGCCAGGCATCGCGTGGATTTTGTCTCCATAGATGAGGGGGAGGACGAGGAGAGGCCCCGCCTGGACCTGCGGGACGCCGGGCAGAACCCCGAGGCGATGTTCTCCAGGATCGATTTCAGGTGGACCATCCAGAGGCTTCTGGACCGGCTCCCCCCGCGCTACAAGGCGATCCTGACGCTCTTCTACCTGGAGGAGATGAGCTACGAGGAGATTGGAGAGATCATGACGCTGCCGATGGGCACGGTGAAGACCCACCTTCACCGCGCCAAGCAGGCGCTGAGGGACATGATCGTGGAGGAAGGGCTTTGGAAGGAAATGGCATCCGGATACAGCGCGCGTCAGGCGATCCCATGAACTGCGGAACCTATCAATCCCTGATCCTGGACTATCTCGAAGGGGCCCTCCCCCCGGAGGGGGCCCGGCAGCTAAAGGCCCACGTCGCCGGGTGCCCGGCCTGCCAGATAGAACTGATGCTGGCGCAGAAGATCGAGGGCGCCCTGTCGGGCCGGAGGCTGCGGATGCCCCCGGAGCACTTCACGGCCCGGGTCCTGGCGGCGGTCGCGGAGAAACGGGTCCTCGCGGGGACCTTCTGGTCGCAGATGCTGCCGCCCACGGCCTACGCCGCCTCCATCCTGGCCCTCATCCTCGGCCTCAGCCGCTATTTCCCCTACCTGTCAAACCTCTATGAGACCTGGTCCGACAGGCTTGAGACCCTGGCCCTCATCCTCGGCCTCCGGGGGGTTGAAGCCGCGGAAGAGCCCAGCCGTGTGGACGCCCTCCTCCAGTCCCTCCGGGAGACCGCCGCGAGCGCCTCCGCCTACCTGAGCGTCTACCGGGAGGAGATCTCCTGGCTCTACACCTCCCACGCCTCCACCGTCCACCTGGCTATCGCGGCCCTGGCCCTGGTCTGGATGGTCTACGACTACCGGCAGGGGGCGAGGGGATAAACGATGAGCGCGGAACGATGAACACGGAACGATGAACGAAAAGCCAAGGGCTATTTTGCTTTTCGTTCATCGTTCATCGTTCTGACTTCATCGTTGCCCTTTGATCACCACAAACGCCTCCGCGCTGTGGTACTCCGGCAGGCCCAGGCGGTCCAGCGTCCTGGCGGTCTGGATGTTCCGCTGCTCCGCCCGCTGCCAGAACTCCCGCTCGTCCGTTCCGGGGAAGAGCGCCCGGTCCTTCTGAGACTCGTGCCGGTAAATGGCGTTGACCTTCTCCCGGAGTTCGGCGCGGCTCAGCGGCACGAACAGGTCCGCCCTCTCCACGTCCCACTCCTGCCAGGCCCCCCGGTAGAGGTAGAGGTCCGGGGCCTGGCCCCGGCACTCCGCCAGCGCCCGGTCGATGGCCTCCTTGCACATCCGGTGCGTCCCGTGCGGGTCGGACAGGTCCCCCGCCGCAAAGACCACCTGCGGCCTGACCTCCTCCAGAAACGCCCGCACGATGCCCACGTCCCCCGGCCCGACCGGCAGCTTCTGGACCATCCCCGTCCGGTAGAACGGCAGGTTCAGGAACCGCACGCGATCCGGCGAGACCCCCACGCACTCGCACGCGGAGCAGGCCTCCGACTCCCGGATGGCCCGCTTGATCTCCTGCGCCTCCCGGATGTCCACGCCCCCCTGCCGCTTCCGGGCGAACGCCCCCTCCACCTTCTCGGAGAGCGCCTCCGCCTCCCGCGGGTCCAGCCCCAGCGCCCGGTTCATCAGCCGGACGAACTGGAGGTGACGGCGCACATCGTGGTCGAACACCGCGATGTTTCCGCTGACCATGTAGGCCACCCAGACCTCGTTCCCCCGCTCCACCAGCTTCCGGAGCGTCCCCCCCATGCTGATCACATCGTCGTCGGGGTGGGGGCTGAAGACCACGACCCGCCGCCCGGAGAAGAGGTCCGGGGTCTCCACGATGCGGCCTCGCAGGTCGTTGAACACCCTTTCGTTCAGCGCGTCCGCCGACGGGCGCCGCTCCAGGAGGCCGGCCAGGCGGTTCTCGATGTAGTCGGTCTCGTCCAGGTGCCGGATGGCCCGCCCGCACTTCCCCGCCAGCCAGATCACCGCCCGCTTCTCCAGCGCCTCGTCCCAGACAGGCTCTCCGATCAGCCAGGGGGTCTTGCAACGGGTCAACTCACTGGCCGCGGCCTCGTCCAGATAGACCGTCACGTCCCGGTGCTGCTGGAGGTAGGACGCCACCACCAGGGGCGAGACCTCCCCCTCCACCGCCCGCCGGAGGGTCTGCGCCTTGTGCTCTCCGGTGGCGATCAGGACGATCTGCCGGGCCTCCAGGATCGTCCCCACCCCCATTGTCAGGGCCTGTCGGGGCACGTTGTCCACCCCGAAGAAGTCCGCGGCCGCATCCCGCCGGGTCACCGTGTCCAGGTTGATCCGCCTGGTGCGCGTGGCCTGGTCCGAGCCGGGCTCGTTGAACCCGATGTGCCCCGTCCGCCCGATGCCCAGGACCTGCAGGTCGATCCCCCCCGCCCCGGCGATCCTCCGCTCATACTCCGCGCAGTGCGCCTCCACCCCCTCCGGCCGGATGTCCCCGCGCGGGATGTGGGTGTTCTCCGGCCGGATGTTGACGTGGTCGAACAGGTTCTCGCGCATGAAGCGGTGGTAGGAGTGGATGCTGTCCGGCGACATCGGGTAGTATTCGTCCAGGTTGAACGTCACGACGTTCGAGAAGTCGAGCCCCTCCTCCCTGCGCAGCCGGACCAGCTCGCGATAGACCCCGATGGGAGTGGAGCCGGTCGCCAGCCCCAGCACGGCCGGCCTCCCCTCTGCCGCCCGCTGGCGGATCAGGTCCGCGACCCTCCCCGCCACCTGCCGGGCGATCTCCTCCCCGGAACAGATCACGACTGGCATGCGCTCTGGTGAATGCGATGCGTTCATCCATCCTTCCTTCCTGTCACGCGCACCCCGAACCCCTCCACCGCCACCTCCCCCTGCGCCTCGCCGTAGCCGCAGGCCCTCAGGAGATGCACGATCTCCACCTCATCGTAACGACGGTGGAAGCGGCTCACCCAGCGCCAGCCCAGCATCGAGGCCAGGAATCGCAGCCCCCCGCGACCTGCGCGCCACGCCGCGCCCTGAACCCCTGCGCGAGGCTCTACGAACCCCGCCCTCCCCCCGCGCCTCAGCACCCGCATCACCTCTCGCAGGACCCCTTCAGGCCCCGCCGTCAGGTAGAGGACGCTGTGCCCCGCCACCCCGTCGAAGACCCCGCCCCGGAAGGGGAGGTGCGCCGCGTCCCCGCACACCCAGACCACCCGGCCCCCCTTCCCCCCCCTTCCCTGAAAGGGAGAAAGGGGGAATGGGGGAAAGGGAGAGAGATTCTTCTCCCCTTCTCCCGCTCTCCCACTCTCCCTTTCGCTTCTTCTTTCCGCCCCTCCACGCCTCCTTTGTTCTGAGCGGCGCGCCTCGGCCAGCATCCGCCTGGAGGCATCCAGCCCCACGACCGTCGCGTCCGGGAAGAGGGCCTCCATCTCCAGGGCCATTGTCCCCGGCCCGGCCCCCACATCGAGGAGCCTCCGGGCCCCCGGCGCGCCCGTCTGTCCGGCCAGCGCCCGGCAGCTCTCGACCCACGGCCCGCGTTCCGTCAGCAGGGCGTAGCACCGGGCGGCGATCCACGAGATGCGCATCAAAATCGTGTAAGGGCGTGATTTATCGCGCCCATCGGTCTAACATCGGACGTGATGAATCGCAGCCCTACGTCGTTAAAAATCGAACGCCTCATCCGTCACGCCCACGTCCACCTTCAGCTCCCGGAACACCACCGTCTCGATACGCCCCCCATCCCACCCGAACGTCTCGACCCGCAACGGCAGGCCCGCCTCCGCGTCCACGTGGAGGACCATCCTCCGGTAATCTCGCGTCGTCGTGGGCGCTGGCCGGACGAGCTCCAGCCGGTGCGCCCTCCGGCCCTCCACCGTCTCCTCTCCCCCGTAGGTCAGCGTCCCGCGGGCCGCGTCTTGCGCGACATCCTCGATGAACGCCCCGAAGTCCGTCTGGTCCACCCGGTGCCCCTGCGGCGACTTCATCCGGGCGTCCGTGACCGCGAACGTCAGCGTGATCGGCAGCCACCGAAACCGGCGCACCCGCACCCGGTCCCCGCCCGTGTAGATCGCCACGGCCCCCCGCCTGGGCCGCTGAAACTCCATGCGGATGCGCCTGGGCTTGCTGAAGGTGTAGCGGATCAGCATCTGCCCCGGCTTCGGGCGATCCGCCCGCGCTTCCACCAGACACCGGTAGTCCTTCAGCGCCGCGAAGCGGGCCCGCATGCCCGCCAGGATATCCTCTGCCGTGGGCTGGGCAAAGGCCGGAGTTGCCGTCAGGAGAATGACGAGGAACGCACAGAAGACAGACCTCACCCTCCCCCAAGGCTGTGGATAAGGCCCTTGATGCCCCCCACGCCACCTGTCGCTCCCATGAGGTCGCGACCCGCCACCCTCTCTCCGTATACGGAGAGGGAGGGGGTATGGGGGTGGGTGAGGTCTCACCCGCCCGCCCTCGCCATCTTCACGGCCACCGGCAGGTAGAGAATGGTCATGGCCCCCAGGATCACCGGGACCGCGCCCGGTGGGCCCCATGCGCCCGTCTTCGCAAAACAGTACGCCAGGGCCAGGAGGATCGCGACGATGTTGTGAATCCGGACAATGTCGATCTGCGCGAAGACGACCCGGTCCGGCGCCTCCCTGTAGCGCAGGGCGGCCCGGCTCGACCGGACGGCCAGGGGGACCGTCAGAAACGCCCACCCGCACCCCGGCGGCATCCACCGCATCCCCACGCCGACGGCCAGGATGAGATAGGTCACGGCCAGCCCTGCGACGTAGAGGACGGCCCCGGCGCGCTGCCCGTACCGGGCGACCAGGTTCCGCTTCCCTCCCCGCCTGTCCTCCGCAAAGTCGGGGATCTCGTTCAGGCAGATCAGCGAGAAGATGAGGACGCCCAGCGGCAGAGCCGCCCAGAGCGCCGGAAAGGTCACCCGCCCCGTCTGAACGAAGAAGGTCCCCAGGCCGATCACCGGCCCGAAGTTGAGCAGCATGACCACCTCTCCCGCCCCGCGGTACCCGAACCGGACCGGGGGCGCGGTGTAGAAGATCGAGGAGAAGAGCCCGACGGCCAGAAAGGCGAGCACCCACGGCCCGACCCGCCACACCAGAGCGATCCCGATGAGGGCGGTGAGGACGTACCCCAGCGCGAAGGCCAGGCGGACGCTCTGCGGGGACAGTAGGCCCCCCGTCAGCACTCCGCTCCCTCCAGAATAGACGGAGCGCCACGCCGGGTCTGCCTCGTCAACCGCGTGCCTGTAGTCGAAATAGTCGTCCGTCAGGTTCAGCGCCACGTGGTTGATCACCAGGGCCGCCAGGACCAGCAGGTGGTTCACCGCGTCGAAGCGCCCCTCCAGGCCCAGCGCAACGGCGCTCCCCACGGTGGCCGCCAGAAAACTTGACGACACGAAATGGTATCGAGCCCCCTGCCACCAGGCGGATAGAGACACGGCAACCTCCGAATAGAACGATGAACGTGGAACAGGGTGGTGGCACGCGACCTCATGGGAGCGTGAGGTGGCGTGGAACGATGAACGCAGAAAGAGCAACGCAGAACGATGAACGCGGAACGATGAACGAAAAGCAAATCAGGTTTATGCTTTTACTTCATCGTTCATCGTTCATACTTCATCGTTGTCTTTGTTCATCGTTCATCGCTTTATCTATTGACATCCCCCACCATATCTTTTATTTTGATGCGCGAAAGGGCCCTCTCATGGACGACAAAAACCCGGATCCCAAGACCCCCAAGCACATCCTCATTCTGGAAGACATGGACGGCATGCGGACCTTTATCGCCGACCTCCTGTCTTCCCGGGGCTACCGCGTCAGCGTGCCCGTGGACAGCTACGTGGGGCTTGCCATGGCCCGTCAGCAGCCCTTTGACCTGATGACCGTGGACCTCTACATGCCCCTGATGGACGGCGTGACCTTCGTCCGGGCGCTCCACGACATGGGGATCTATACCCCTGCCGTGGTCATCACCGCCTATTCCGCCGACCCCAAGATCGAGGAGATGAAACAGCTTGGCATCCGACATTTCCTCCCCAAGCCTTTCAGGCTGGAGGACCTGTTCGAGGCCATCGAGGAGGCGCTAAAAGAGACGTAGGGGCGGGTTATAACCCGCCCCTACTCCAGCCGAAACGTGACTACCTGCCTCATCCAGACCTTGGTCCGGCGTCCCCGGTGATAGACCGGCTCGTAGATGAACTGCCCTACCGCGCGGAGGCACGCCTCCCGCAGGAGTTCCGGCCCTTCCAGAACCGTCACCTGTTCCACCCGGCCGTCCCGGTCCACCAGGTAACGGACGACGACCGACCCCTCCACGCCCATCCTTCGGGCCAGCGCGGGATACTCCGGCTCCACGAACGCGACCTGTTTCGGGGGCTCCTCCACCTCCCACATCTCCACAGCCCCTGCCCCGCCCACCGCCTCCTCCCCGACGGGGAGAGTGGGAGAAGGGGAGAAGGGGAGACCCTCCCCGCCGCCTGTGAAGGCCAGACTATCCGCTCCCTCACCCCCATGAGCCGCAAGGAGCAGGTCCTTCTCCTCTCCATCCGCAGAAACAGGGATCGGGGATTGGGGATCGGGGGCCGGGGAAACAGGAAAAAGCCTTTGCTCCGTTTCTTTATGGCTATCCTGGCCTCCGTCCTTCTCTTCTATACGAGCCGGCTTTTTTCCCTCCCCCTCTCCCTGCCTGCCCTGAGCGGAGTCGAAGGGTGGGAGAGGGGGTTGGGGGGTGAGGTCCAGCTTCTCCATCCGCACCACGAAAGGAGGCCGGCGAAACATCGGCAACCCTCTGCCGCCCCCCCATTCCGGCGTCGCCAGGGCCAGGGCCAGGTGGAGAGACGAGGAGATGGCGGCCGCCACGAGCAGCGCCCGGCCGGAGTAGGCCCGGAGGTCTGTGTCAGATCGTCCGTTCAATACTGTATCACCGCATGAATCTCCCGCCCCTTCAGCTTCTCCCGCCCCTTCAGGAAGGTCAGTTCGATCAGGAACGCCACGCCCGCGACCCGTCCGCCGATCCGCTCGATCAGGGCGCAGCTCGCCGCCATCGTCCCCCCGGTGGCCAGGAGGTCGTCCACCATCAACACCCGCTGCCCCGGCCTCGCCGCGTCCCGATGGACCTCCACCGCATCCGTGCCGTACTCCAGCTGGTACTCCTCCCGCACCTTCTCCGCCGGGAGCTTGCCCGGCTTGCGGATCGGCACGAACCCCACATTCAGCAGGCGCGCCAGCGCGGCCCCGAAGATGAAGCCCCTGGACTCGATCCCCGCCACCACCTCGATCCGCCCGTCTCGATACGGCCCCGCGAGGGCCTCCACGGCCCCGGCGAACGCCGCCGGGTTCTGGAGCAGGGGGGTGATGTCCCGGAACAGAATGCCCTGCTTCGGGAAATCGGGGACGTCCCGGATATAGCGTGTCAGGTCGTTCATAAGATCCTTTCAAAAATTAGAACCTCACCTCAAATCCCGTGTACTGTCCTGTCGCGGGGCGGCGGCTCACCTGCACGTTCGTCACGTGGGCGTGTAGGGGGCCTCGCCTCACGTCCCCCAGGAAGGCGTTCAGGACCCCTTCCTCCCCCTCCACCTCGACCTCCACCCGGCCGTCCGACAGGTTCCTCACCCACCCCGAAAGCCCGTAGCGACCGGCCATCCGCTCCGTGAAGAACCGGAACCCGACCCCCTGCACGACGCCGTCTACGAAGATGTGAAGACAGGACTGCATGTCATCCCCACTTCGCCGGGTCTATGCCGAACGCCCGCGCCTCATCGCAGATGCGCGACCAGGTCATGTCGTCCACCTCGATCCCCTCCTGCTCCCGCCGGCGCGCGGTCCTGAACTCCGGCTCCCCCGGCGTCAGGATCTCGCGGAACCCCGGCGCGACCCGGCTGGATTGCACGTGGCGGATGAGGCCCTCCACCTCCTCATAATAGGCGCTCAGGTCTGCAAAGTGCTCGATGCGATAGACCGTCAGCAGCACGCCGTTGCTCCTCATCGTCCGCTCCCCGGCCGCGCACCCCTGCCCGCTCAACGTCCCGGCCAGCAGCTCCACCACAAAGCTCAACCCATAGCCCTTGTGCGCCACCACGCCCCCCATGGGCAGGATGGCCCCCGGCGGGTCGGCGGCGAAGTCTCTCGGGTCGGTCGTCGGACGGCCCTCGTGGTCGATGATCCACCCCTCCGGGACCGGCTTGCCCTGGTTGATGGCCAGGCGAATCTTCCCCTCGGCCACCACCGACGTGGTCATGTCCACCATAATCGGGTCCGCGCCCCGCCTCGGCGCGGCAAACGCGATAGGGTTCGTGCTCAGCCGGCCGTCTATCCCCCCGAACGGGGCGATCTGGTAGCCCAGCTTGCCGGCGTTCACGAACGCCAGCCCCAGCATCCCCTCCCGCGCCGCCATCAGCGGGTAGGCCCCGGCCCGGCCCACGTGGCTCGTGTTCCGCAGGGCCACCGTCCCCGTGCCGTGCTCGCGGGCCTTGCGGATGGCCAGGCGCGCGGCGAACGTCGCCCCCACCTGCCCCATCGCCCCGCCCCCGTCCACCACAGCCGTGCAGGGCGCCTCCTGGACGATCCTGGGGGCCGCGCGGGGCCGGAACCGGCCCTCCCGGACGTGATGGGCGTACTCGTAAAAGCGGATGGCCCCGTGCGAGTCGTGCCCGAAGAGGTTTGACTCCACGAGGTGGTCCACCACCGTCCGGGCGTCCTCCACCGAGCACCCGGCGGCCCCGAAAAGCTCGTACCCGATCTGTCTCAGGGCATCAGGTCGAAATTTGGGCATAAGACCTCTCTCACGTTTGCCGTTTGCCGTTTGCCGTCTCACGCCTTAATCTATAACAACGCCACGCGAAAGTCAACCGGCGGCGCGCGGCCCGCAATACCCACAAAAAAAGCGCGGCGATCGTTCGCCACGCTGCGTGAGTCAGGTCCGGCTCCGCAAGGGGAACCCCTGTTGACTTTTACAGGGCGTTGTCGTACATTTTCTACAACTTATCAGAGGGGATAACGCCTTGAGAAAAATGCCCATTGGCAAATACCTGATCATCGACCCCGATATCTGCCACGGTCAACTGATCTTTGCGGGAACCCGCATCCCGGTTCAGTCTGTCCTGACCTTTTTGAAGATGGGTTACTCGATGGATCAGCTCCTGTCTGAGTGGCCGGAGCTGCGCCGGGAGGCCATCGAGGAGGCGGTGGAACTGGCGGCCGAGGCCCTCCTTGAACGCTACCGTCCTGCCCTGACCCCATGAGCCTGATCGTCCTCGACGACCAGTTGCTCCCCATCCTGGTCCAGGCCCCGATACAGGCGTGGGCAACCGTACAACGGCTGCGCGACCTGCGCCCTGCGGAGGTCATCAAAGATGATCGGGTCCCTTCCCTTCTCCGCGAGCTGAAACGCCCCACCTTTGTCACGATCGACGCAGGCTTCTACGACAGAAACCTGTGCGACCCCGCTTACAGCATCCTCTACTTCGCCCTGCGAGACGACCAGCAGCCCCAGTTGCCCGGCCTGCTCCGCCGTCTGTTTCGCCTCTCCGAGTTCAAAACGCGGACCGTTCGCATGGGCAAGGTCGCCCGGATTAGCAGAGATGGAATCGGGTACTGGCAGCACAGGGAGAAGGACATGTATCTCCTGACCTGGCGCGACTGATCGTAGCAGATATAGCATCTAAGCACGGCCGTGCGCCCCTCACCCCGCGCCTTCCAGCACGGGATAGGGCACGACCTTTCTATCCTTGACGTCGAGACGGAAATTGACCCCCTCCAGCGACCTGAACACCAGGGTGGCCACCGCACCGATCTGAACCCGGACACTGGAGAAGACGATTCCATCCACCCGTATGACGGCCTGCTGGAGAACCTCATCTTGACGTCCCTGGATCTGTTCCTGCTCGTCAAGGAACTTTTGCCGGAGCTTGGCCAACTCCTGGAGCTTTATCACCAACTGTATAAAAGCGCGCTTTTTTTCGGGCGAGGCGCTCTGGAGGACCCGCCGGAGGTTTTCGGGCGTGAGGGTTGGAATCCGCAGGACGCGGAGGAGGCGGACGCCGTTGGTGTCGCAGAACTCGACCCCGATCTTGATCTTCTGCATCCGCTCCAGGTAGTTGGGGTCCACCCCCGCGATCAATCGCGTCTGAGTGTCGAACGCAGAGCCTGCCGAGGCGACGTGGACGCTCTCCTTAGCCATCAGGCTCCCGCCCACCACCGCGCTGGTCTGCTTCTTGAGCCGTCCCCGTCCGTGGACCCGGATATGGCCGCCGGCCCTCACGACGGCATTGTGGATGTAGCCCCCCACGACCACGTCCCCCTTTGCCTCGACCGTGGCGTTGGCGATGAACTTGGCGAACACATCGCCCCCGGCCTTCACGGAGGCAGTAGGACCGGTGATGCCGTAGCGCACGACGACATCCCCCCCGGCCTCCACCCTCGCCCCCACATCCACGCCGCCCCCGATGGTGACGGCCCCGCCGGCCTTTACGGTGAACCCGGACGTGACTGTGCCGGCCACCGCGACGTCCCCCACGAAATCCACGTTCCCCCCGGTCTTGTGGCTGACGTCGCCCGATACCTGGAAGCTTGCCTGGACGGAGATCGTGTTGTCAGAGAAGCGCACGTGACCGGCGGTGGTGGCGAAGAACTGGACGGTCTCCGCATCCTCCTGGACGCGCACGTTCTCCCCGGCCTGCGGACGCGCGTCCTTGCCGTCCGCCGCCGTGATCGGTTCGCCCGTAACGGCAGTGCCGGGAGCGCCTTTGGTGGCCTTCGTGTAGACGGCGATGAGATCTTCGGCGGAGACGTTGGCGACGACGTTTCTCTCCCTGAAGTCGATGGTGCCGTCTTCGAGGACCTTGCCGGGCTGCGCAGCCACCTCCACCTTCAGGTGAGTCTGACCGTCCAGCCCGTTCACCGGAGCAGTACCCTGTGCGACCGCCACGATCCGCTCCTCAATCTCCCCGGCGCACAGGCGGGAGATGGCCCCCTCGTCGAGGCCGTGCTGGATGCCCATCCGGGCGATGGCCTCCCGGAGAGGGACTTCGGGAATCGGGCGGGGTGGCCCGATGGGGGGCAGGTTCACAAAACAGGCGGCCATTTTGTCTTTGGAGAGGAGGAGGGGGGGGAGGATCGACACCTGATGAGAGGAGATGACGGCGTATCCGAACGCCTCGGCGTGGAATGACAATTTGTCGTCGGAGAGGCGGACGTTGAGGCCTGCCTTGAAGGCCTCGTCCCGACCGTCCTCGGGCGGATGCTCTACGCCGAGAACGGACGTGCCTTTTGTGCCCTCCTCAGGGGGGAGTTTATGGAGGATACATTCGCCAGGATTCACACGGATGGCCCGCAGGGACCCCTCTTGCAGGCGTTCAACGCCCTCCTGAAAGGCGGCGCGGACCTTCTCCATGTCGGCCAGGACCTCCTCCGTCAACTCCGGGGCGGAGCCTGCCTCCCCCGGTTTGTCCTCCAGACAATCGAGCAGAAACCGGGCATCCTGGCCGTTCACCACGGGGATGCCCCGCGCGATGATGACATCGGGGGGCGACTTTCCGCGTTTGGCCACGGCCCGGAGCACGGCCTGGATGGCCCGCTCGTCGATCCCGAAGACAATGCGGTTCTTCTCCAGGACGGCCACGATCTCTTCCACGGAGATGTCCCGGCGCCGGGGCTCAAACTCCGCCAGGGAGACAGTCATCCTGTCCGGGGGGATGCGCACCTTCACATCCCCGAACTCCTCGTGGAAGGTGAGGGTGGCCGGTCCAAGAAGGAGCTCGGCAGCGGGTTTCTGGGCAGATGCCTCCGGGGCGGGCTCAGCCTCAGGGGGCTTTGCCTCCTCCGGCGTCACGTCCAG
>Ga0137796_10000169_pt1 | contig 40569 bp, 40 predicted proteins | sample OV2TP3_FD_97704 | JGI IMG/M metagenome (GOLD analysis project Ga0137796, IMG submission 97704) | reverse complement strand
GCGCGCAGGCGCGCACCAAACCGATTCAAAGCCTTCAGCAGGTCGCCGCTTGATCAACCCGTCGTACACAAGATTTGACGATAGCTCTTCGACCTGAAGTCATGATGTCTTCCTCCGGGGTCCGGGAGCGGTACCGGCAGCATCCTACCCGAGGTAGGCGGTCGCCACCCCGACGGCGTAGCAGAGGAAGGCGAGCCCCGCCAGCAACTGCGGCACGACGTACCAGTAGCGCAGCGCCAAGACCAGGTAGCAGCCCCACGCCACCGCGCCGACCGCGACCAGGTAGTGCGACTGGAAGAAGAAGGCGCTCTGCGCGAGGGCCAGGTAGCCGTAGACGGCACCCAGCAGGATGAGGCCGAAGCCGTGGCTCGCGTGGAAGCCTACGTTGGCGCGCGCGAAGCTGCGGTCCCTGGTGATGACGAGCGGCACCTCCGTGAGCTTCTGCCCGAGCTGCGGGTCGCGCGGCTGGAACGACGGCGTGAAGTACGTGAGGTAGAGGTGCCCGAAGCCGAGGAAGAGCGCGATCAAGGCGCTCGCCGCGACGAGCCCGGTCGCGAGCACTACGGCCTCATTCCCGCCGGGGCGACGACGGCGCTCTTCAGCCCCACGTCGTCGAACGCCCGGCGCATGCGCCCGCTCGCCTTCGCCTCCTCGACGAGCTGGCTCACGTAGGTGAGCGCAGCGGGCCTACCCTTCGGCACTGCGACCGCGGTGGGCTTGACTTTCTTTAGCTTCCGGAAGAACGGATTCCCCACGCCAACTCACCCCGCCTGCAACGCCTCCAAGATCCCCCGGATATACCCGATCGCCCGCGCTGCCGCCCCCGGCCCGTCCGGCACGTAATCGAACGGCTCCACCGCGACATCCCCCGAATACCCATGCCGCACCAGCGCCGCCAACAGCGGTGCGAACCGCTGCTCCCCCTGCCCCGGCCCGCGCCGGTTGCGATCGTTCACCTGCACGTGCGCGATCATCCCGGCGGGCAGCCACTTGTCGACGAGCGCCGGCAGCGGCGCCGACTCCATGCGCCCGGCGGCGCTGCAGTCGAGCATGGTGCGAACGCTCCGGCTGCCGATCGCCGAAACGACCTTCGCCGCCTCCTCGAGGGTGTTGATGAGCGGCGTCTGATCCGAAGATAACGGCTCTACGCAGTACACCACGCCCGCTTTCTCGGCACGTTCCGCGATCTTCGCGAAGCTCTCCTGCGCCCGCGCGAGCGCCGCCTCGCGCGTGTCACCGGCATCGATGCGCCGCTGGTGCGGCGAGCCGTGCACGAGGTAGCGCCCACCGAGCTCCGCGCACTGGTCGATGAGCACGAGCATGACTTCCACCGTGCGCTTGCGCACCGCGTCGTCCTTGGTGGAGATCGAGAGCCCCGCCGGCTTGAGCAGCAGCCAGTGCAGGCCGGTCACGCGGATCCCCGCGTCCTCGGCCGCCGCCCGCGCCACGGCGATCTGCGCGCTCCCCAGCCGGTGCGGCTCCTCCGACAGGGTGTAGGGCGCGATCTCCAGGCCGTCGTAGCCGAGCTTCGCCGCGTACTCGCACTGCTGCGGGAACGGCATCGGGGCGATGACTTCGTTGCAGAGCGCGATGCGCATCAGCGTGCCTGGCTGGAGCGGGTGCGTCCGCGCCGCACGCGTAGGGCCGGATCTACTCGCCGGTCGCCCCAGCGTGGCTGCTCGCGCGGCCCGAGATCGATCGGCCCGATCCGCTTCAGCAGCTCGAGCAAGGACTCCTTTCGCCGGCGCTTCGACATGGTCTTGTCCGTGTATTCGAGCGTCAGCCCGACCTGGAAAAGACCCGCTGCACCGCCGGAAGCTGGAACAGCAGCGTCAGGATCACGACCGCGGCGAGCACCCCCGCGATCGGCCGCGTGAAGAAGGGCTCGAGGCTGCCATCCGAGATGACGAGCCCGCGGCGCAGGCTCTTGTCCACGATGTCCCCGAGCACGATCCCCAGCACGAACGGCGCCACCGGGTAGCCCTGGCGCCGCAGCAGGAAGCAGACGAACCCGACGCCGAGCATCACCCAGATGTCGAACACGCGCGAGGCGATGGCGTAGGCGCCGAGGGTGCAGAGCACGAACACGACCGGCATTATGATCGCGCGCGGCACGCGCAGCACCCACATGAGCGGCCGCACCATCACCAAGCCGAAGACCAGGATGCACAGCGTAGCGAGCAGCGTGATCGCCACCACGTCGTAGGCGAACTGCGGCGTGCTGACCATGAGCATCGGCCCGGGCTGCACGCCGTGGATGATCATCGCCGCCATGAGGACGGCCGCCGGCGCCGAGCCCGGCACGCCGAGCGCGAGCGCCGGGATGATGGCGCCGGGGATCGCGGCGTTGTCGCCGGTCTCGGCGGCCATCATGCCCTCGATCGAGCCGCTGCCGAACTGCCCGCGCTCGCCGGAGAAGCGCTTCGCGGCGGCGTAGGAGGCCCAGGCGCCCATGTCCTCGCCCACCCCGGGCAGGATCCCCATGAAGGTGCCGATGGCGCCCGAGCGCAGGATGGTCTTCCAGTAGCGCAGCACATCCGCAATCCTCGGCAGGATCGAGTCCACGGCGTTGATCGCGGCCTTGCGCCCGGGCTCGGCGAGCACCATCAGGATCTCGGCGAAGCCGAACGCCCCCACCAGCGCCGGGATGAGCGCGATGCCGCCCGAGAGCTCGTTGGTGCCGAAGGTGAAGCGCGGATGCGCGTGGATGCCATCGAGCCCCACCTGCGCGGTGAAAAGCCCGAGGAACCCCATCAGCCACCCTTTCAGCGGATCGCTCCCGGTGAGGCTCCCCGACATGAGCACGCCGAGCAGCGCGAGCCAGAAGAACTCGAAGGCCTGGAACTTGAGCGCCGCTTCGGCGAGCACGGGGGTGAGCGTGGCGAGGCACGCCACGCCGAAGAGCGAGCCGAGCACCGAGCCCGTGGTGGCGATGCCCATGGCGCGGCCCGCCTGGCCCTTGCGCGCGAGCGCGTGGCCGTCGATGGTGGACGCGGCGTTGGCGGCGGTGCCCGGGATGTTGAGCAGGATCCCGGTGCGGCTGCCGCCGTAGATCGCGCCCACGTAGACGCAAACGAGGATGAGGATCGCGTCGGTCGGGGGCATGCGCACGGTGAGCGTGGTCATGAGCGCGATGCCGAGCGTCGCCGAGAGCCCGGGCAGGATGCCGATCACGATCCCCGTGAGCGTAGCCCCGAGCGCGTAGCAGACCTGCCAGGGGCCGGCGAGCCCCGCGAGCGCCTTGCCGAGGAACGCGAGCCCCTCCATTCAGGGCAGCCGCACGAGGAACACCTGCTCGAACACGAGGCCGATGACGATCGCCGCGCCGAGCGCGATCGCCGCGCTCGACGCGGCGAGCCGGCCGAGGCCGCGCGGCGCCTCCGCGTCGCGGTCGAGCCAGCGGAAGGCGAGGATCGCCGCGAAGAGGAAGGCGGCCGAGGTCGCGGTGAACGGCAGTCCGCGCCCGAGCAGCCCCGCGCCGTAGCCTACGCACAGCGCGAGCGCGAGCACGACTCGGGGAACCGAGGTCTCGGCCGCCGTCTCGGGCTTCGTCTTGGGCACGAGCGAGCGCAGGAGGAGAAAGCCGCCGAAGACGATCAGCAGCACGCCGAGCACCCCGGGCATGAGCCCGGGGGCCGACAGCGGATTGATCGACAGGCTCGCCAGCCGGTCCATGCGCCAGGACGCGGCCAGCACCAGCGCGCCGAACCCGATCCAGCCGGCGGCAAAAATAGGGTCAGACCCCGTTTTCATGCTCCGGAAAAACGTGGTCTGACCCTGATTTCAGCGCTTGATGCCGATCGACTCGGGGGCGACCTTCGCCATGCCCGCGGCCTGCAGCATGTAGGCGTCCTCGACCACCGTGGGCCAGACCACTTCGTACGCGGCCTTGCCCGAGGAGGGCGTGAAGAGCGCGCCCTTCTCTTGGGCGTAACTCCGTATTTTCGCGGAGTTGGCGATTCTCTCGGCCCAGAGCTTCTCCATGGTAGAGGCGACCTCCGCCGGCACGCCCTTGGGGATGAAGATGCCGAACGCGGTGGTGATCTTCGGGAAGTTGGGGATCATCTGGCTGATCGGCTGGATCGTCCCCACGCCCTCGATGGCGAGGGGCTGGTGGGCGACCACGGCGAGCGGCCGCAGGCGCTTGCCCTTCAGCATCTCGGTCTGCTCCACCGCGAGCTGGGTCGTCACCTCGCTCTCGCCGCCCACGGTGGCGACGACCGCGGGCGCGCCGCCGTCGTAGGTCACGTGCCGGTACTTGACGCCGGTGGCCCTCGAGATCGCCTCCATCGCGAAGTGGCCGGAGGAGGTGTTGCCGGCCGTCGCCACCTTCACCTCGCCCGGCTTCGCCTTCATGGCGTCGAGCAACTGCTTGAGGTTCTGGTACGGCGTGCCCGGATTGACGCTCACGATCGAGACGTTGGTCACCGAGAGGTAGAGGTGGAAGTCGTCCACCTTGCTGTTGAGCATGCCGAGCAGCGGGTAGGTGCCGAGCTGCTTCGCCGCGCCCGCGGTCCAGGTGTAGCCGTCCCTGGGCGCCTCCATCGCGCTCTTCGTGCCGATGGATCCCGCGCCGCCGGGCTGGTTCACCACCACGATCTTCTGCCCGAGCGCGGGCTCGAGCTCGGCGGCGGCAAGCCGCGTCACCTGGTCGGTGGCGCCGCCCGCGGCCCAGGGCACGATGATGGTGATGGGCTTCGAGGGCTTCCACTGGGCGCTCGCCGCCGCGGCGAAAAGCGCCGCCGCCGCGAAAAGCAGGGTCCTGAGCACCGGGTGTTTCATGGCGTTCCTCCTTTGGGCCACTTGCGAAGATAGCCGAGCACGACCTCGGTCATGTGCCTGAGGCGCTCGGCGCGGTGCCGCGGCGCGTGCAGCGCGCGGCGAAAGATGTTCGAGAGCGTATACCGGTTGGAGAGATAGAAGTATCCCAGGCCGGCGATCGAGATGTAGAGCTGCACCGGGTCGACGCCGCGCCTGAACTTCCCGGCGCGCACGCCGCGCTCGAGCAGGTCGCGGATCGTGGCGACGAAGGGCGAGTGCATGGCGGCGATCCTGCGCGAGCGCTTCACGTGCCGGCCGCGGTGCAGGTTCTCGCTGTTCAGGAGCGTCAGGAACTCGGGGTGCTCGAGGTAGTACTGCCAGGTGAACTCGACCAGCCGCCGGATGCCCTCCGCCGGATCGACCTCCGCGAGGTGCAGCGCCTTCTCGGCGTTGCGGATCCGGGCGTACGCCGCTTCCAGCACCTCGAGGAACAGGTCGTCCTTGTTGCCGTAGTAGTAGTAGAGCATGCGCTTGTTGGTGCCGGCGCGCGCGGCGATGCGGTCCACGCGCGCCCCGCCCGGGCCGTGGCGCGCGAACTCCTCGGTCGCCGCCCTGAGGATGCGTCCCTGATTGCGCTCCGGGTCGCGCCGGTTGTTGCGCCCGCCCATGCCGCCCGTGCTCACTCCATGCCGAGCAGCCGGTAGACGCGCCGCGTGTGCTCGCCGAACGTTTCGTGGGTCTTCATGTCGAGCGTTCTCGGGTAGGGCAGCTCGATGGCGAAGTTGTCGGCCATGCGCGCCGGGCCCGCGGTCATCACCACCACCCGCGTGCCGAGGAACACCGCCTCCGAGATGCCGTGCGTGACGAAGACGATCGTCTTGCCCGCCTCCTTCCAGATGCGCAGCAGCTCGAGGTTCATCTTCTCGCGCGTCAGCGCATCCAGGGCCCCGAACGGCTCGTCCATCAGCACCAGCTTCGGATCGTGCACCAGGGAGCGCGCGATCGCGGCGCGCTGCTGCATGCCGCCCGAGAGCTCGTAGGGGTACTTGTCCTCGTAGCCGGCGAGCCCCACCAGCGCGAGCAGGTCGCGCGCGCGCTCGCGCGCCTCCGCCGCGGGCAGCCCCAGGATCTCGGCGGGCAGCAGCACGTTCTCCAGCACGCGGCGCCACTTCAGCAGCAGCGGCGCCTGGAAAACCATCCCTACGTCGCGCGCCGGGTTGAAGGGATGGGTCGCCGTGCCGATCGCCACCTCGCCGCCGTCGTGCGGGTGCAGCCCGGCGAGGATCTTGAGGAGCGTGCTCTTGCCGCATCCCGAGGGACCGACCAGGGACACCAGCTCCCCGGGCATGACGTCGAAGGTCGCGTCCGAGATCGCGAGGTGCTCCTGCCGGCCGCGGCGATAGACCTTCTTCACGCCCCGCAGGCGGATGAAAGGCTCTTTCATGCCAGCCTCGCGTCCTTCACCACCAGCAGGCGCTCGAGCAGCAGCACGAGGCCGTACAGCGCCACCCCGATCAGCGTGATCAGGATCACGGCCATGAACATCGCCGGCGTGTCGAGCGTCACCTGCACCTGCAGCATGAGGTAGCCCAGGCCCTTCTCCGAACCGAGGAACTCGCCCACGATGGCGCCCGCCACCGCGAGGATCGCCCCCACCTTCATGCCCGAGAAGATGTACGGCAGCGCCCCGGGGAGCTGGATCTTGACGAACAGCTGCCAGCGCGATCCCTTGAGCGAGCGCACGAGATCGAGCAGCTCGGGCTCGATCTCGCGCAGCCCCCGCGCCGTGGTGAGCAGGATGGGAAACAGCGCGATCGAGAACGCGATCATGGTATTGGGGAAGACGCCGTACTTGAACCAGACGATGATGATCGGCCCGAGCGCGACCTTCGGGATCATGTTGAGCGACACGAGCAGCGGCATGAAGAACGACTCGAGCTGCTTCGACCAGGTGAAGACGAGGGCGAGCGCGACGCCAGCGACGAGGGCGAGGAAATAGCCGGCGAAGATCTCGCTCGTGCTCACCCCGATGTTCGCCCACCAATCGTAGTTGGGCTGCAGCAGCGCGTTCAGCGTCTCGCCCGGCGAGGGCATGACGAAGCGCGGCACGTTGCCGAGCTTGACGAACAGGTACCACGCGGCCACCAGCGCGACGTGTGCGAGCACGGCGAGCGCGTAGCGCGGAAGGGCTTCGCTCATTCGGTCCATGTCTTCACTCCAGCCAGCGAGAGAGGTTGGCGCGCACGAAGTCGTCGTCGGCGAGGTCGGCGTGCTCGCGGCAGACGCGCTCGATCTCCTCGGCCTGCCCCGGCGAGAGCGTCTCGCGCGGGTCCAGGCACCAGGTGCCCTCCAGCAGGCCCTGGCGGCGCAGCACCTCGTGGCAGCCCGGGATGCAGCCCGCGAAGTCGTGCGCCACGTCGAAGAAGGCGGCGTTCGCATCCGTCACGCGCGCATCGAGCGCGAGCAGTTCCGCGTCCACCGTGCCGGCCTCCACCGCTGCCCGGATGCGAGCGTGCAGCTCTACCGCCTTCTGCGTCCAGACGCTCCAGTGCCCGAGCAGCCCGCCCTTGATCCGCACGCGCACCTCCTCGCCGCCGCGGCGCACCGCGAGCGGCACCGCGAGGTCGAGCACGATGTGATCGTCGTTGCCGGTGTACAGGGTCACCCGCTCCTCGGCGCGCGCGGCGACCAGCCCGCGCGCCACGTCCAGCGTGCGGTAGCGGTTGAAGGGAGCCACCTTGATCGCGATCACGTTCTCGATGGCGCAGAAGCGCCGCCAGAACTCCGCCGGCAGCGCGATCCCCCCGACCGCCGGCTGCAGGTAAAAGCCCACGAGCGGGATCCCGGCGGCCACGGCCGCGCAGTGCGCCACGATCTCGTCGACCGACGCTCCCTGCATCGCCGCGAGCGAGAGCATCCCCGCATGGTAGCCGTGCGCGAGCGCGATCTCCGCTTCGCGTTTCGCCTGCGCGGTGCCGCCCGAGAGCCCCGCGATCAGCACCGCCGGCCGCGAGGTCCACGCTCGGGCGGTCTCGGCGGCGAGCGCGAGCACCGGCTCGTAGAGGCCGGCCTCGCGGATCGCGAACTGGGTGGCGTGCACGCCCACCGCGAGGCCCCCTGAGCCGGCGTCGAGGTAGTAGCGGGCGAGCGCGCGCTGGCGCCGGGCATCGAGCTTGCGCGAGGCATCGAGCGCCAGCGGGTGCGCCGGGATCACGGTGCCGCGGCGCAGGAGGGCGAGGACCCCGGCGGGAAGGCGCGAGAAGCGCATGTCAAGTAACCAGCCGGTTAAATTATAGGGCCGTTGACGGGATCGTTGACACCCGCGCGGCCTGCTTCTACCATCGTCCGCTCCAGGAGGACCTCATGCGCAGACTCGTCTTTGCCTCGCTCGCCGCGGCGCTCGCGCTCCCCGCAGCCGCGCAGCAGAAGCTCGAATTCATTCTCAACTGGGTGCCCGGAGGCGATCACGCCCCGTACTACTACGCCAAGGCCCAGGGCTGGTACGCCAAGGAGGGCGTCGACCTGGTGCTCGAGCCGGGCAAGGGCTCGATGCTCGCGGTGCAGAAGGTGGGCGCGGCGGCCAACCCGATCGGGCTCGCCGACATGGGCAACGTGCTCATCGGCAAGGGCAAGGGCGCGGACGCGGTGGGCGTGTTCAACGTCTACGCCAACTCGCCGCAGGGGCTGTACTGGCTGAAGAGCTCGGGCATCAAGGGCATCAAGGACTTCCCCGGCAGGAAGATCGGCAACCCGGCCGCGGACGGCGCGCGCCCGATGTGGCCCGCGCTCGCCAAGGCGAACGGCATCGATCCGAAGTCGGTCACCTGGGTGAACGTGGACGCCAACGCCAAGCTCTCGGCGCTCAAATCCAAGGCGATCGACGTCACCACCTCGTTCTACAACATCCACCACATCTTCCAGCGCGAGCTCGGCGCCGACATGGGCTTCGTCGCCTGGCGCGACATCGGCCTCAATCCCTACGGCAACTCGGTGATCGTGAACGGCGCCTGGCTGGCGAAGAACAAGCCGCTGGTGGACAAGTTCGTCAAGGTGACGCAGCGCGCCTTCGCCACGTGCGTAAGAGATCCCAAGCCCTGCGTGCAGGCGCTGGTGGACGCCAACGGCGCGCTCAAATTCGACAACGAGCTCACCAACTGGAGCCTGGTGGAAGTGCTGATGAGCGACAGGTTCTCGCGCGAAGTCGCGCTCGGCATCCACGACGACGCGCGCATGAAGGCCGACTACGAGCTGGTGCGCGACTACGTCGGCATCGACAAGGCCTTCGACGTCAAGGCCACCTATACCAACGAGTTCCTCGACCGCTCGATCAGGATGTCGAAGTAAGGCGCCGCCACAGGCCGCCGAGCCAGCGCCGCAGCCACCCGGGGCGCTCAGGCGGCGCGGCGCTCGCCGGCGCGACCGCGCCGAAGCGGCTCTCCAGCGTGGCGGCGAACTGGGCGGACCGCTCGTCGGCCCGCTTCTCGAACAGGCGATCCACCACCGGCTTGAGCGGCCCCTTGCCCTCGACCTCGAACAGGCTCCTCAGCTCGGTGCCGGCGGCGGCCGGCGCGAGCAAGACCTCGATCGCCATGCTGAGGTGCTCGGCGCGCGCGGTGGCGTGCAGCCGGCGCGGCGGCTCCTCGGCGTCGATGCTCGCGGTCAGGTTCACGATCAGGGGCACGACGCCCACTTTCTCCTTCACCGTCAGCTCCACCGTCTCGTCGTCGAGCACGCGGATGCGCTCCACGCCGGGAATGCACGCGCACAGGGACTCGAAATCCCGCAGGAAGCGCCACAGCGCCTCGGGCGGCGCGTTGACCGCGAAGCGCGCCTCGCGCCGCGGCATCAGTCCCACCACTTCTTCAGCTTGAAATCCTCCGCGATCACGCCGGCGGCGTTGTGGCCCGCCCCGGCATGCACCCCGCCGCCGGGGTGGCAGTAGCCGCCGCACATGTAGAGGCCCTCCACCGGCGAGCGGTAGCTCGACCAGCCGGCGAAGGGCCGGAAGTAGCCCATCTGGTCGGGCGTCATGTCGCCGACGACGTCGACGCCGTTCACGAGATTGTCGTTCAGCCGCTCGGTGTCGGTGGGATCCTGGATCGCCATGGCGAGCACCTTCTCGCGCGACATGTTGGGCGCATAGGACTGCCATAGCCCGAGCAGGTGCTCGGCGTACTCCTCGCGCCGGCCGGCCCAGCCGCCCTCGGCCTGGTACGGCGCGTACTGCCAGAGGACCGCCGTGTGCCGGCCCGCGGGCGCCTGCGAGGGATCGAAGAGCGTGGGCAGCGTGATCTGGAGCATCGCCTCGCGCGGCGGCCGGCCTGCGGCGATCTCCTGGTAGGCGCGCACCTGCTCCCGCATGCTGGCGCCGAACATCTCCTGGCTGAAGGCCGTGTCCACCGGCGCGTTGTGCGCGCCGGCGAGGTAGCGCGGCGGCTCGGAGAGCGCGAGGTGCAGCACGAAGAGCGAGCGCCCGCGCGAGTGGTAGCTGCGCACCCGCGCGGCGAAGACGGCCGGCAGGTGCTCCTCCCCGACCATGCGCAGGAAGCTCTTCTTCGGCTCCACGTTGGTGATCACCGCCTTCGCCGCCTCGACCCGGCTGCCGTCCGCGAGCTCCACCCCGAAGGCCCTGTTGCCGCGCAGGAGAATCCGCTTCACCTCCGCGCCGGTCCGCACGAGCCCGCCGTGCTCCTCCACGGCGCCTCGCAGCCCGTGCGCGAGCTGCTGCGAGCCGCCCACGCAGATGGGCGCCTCGGCCCTGAGGATGCGGAACAGGCAGATCCAGCCCTGGCCGAACTGGTCGGGGGCGAAGCCGAGCACCGTCATGCGCGCGAGGAAGTGGACCCTCACCTGCTCGCTCTCGAACAGCTCCTCGAGCAACTGCACCGGGGTGCTCGCCTGCCACTGCAGGAGCGTTCTGCCCTCCTCCGACTGCTCGAGCTGCGCGGTCTGCACCGAAGGCGGCAGGGGCGGCGAATACATCAGCGGCAGGTAGGTCGTCTCGATGAACTCGCCGTAGTCCGCGACGAGCCGGCGGAAGGTCGCCGCGTCCCGCGCCGAGTAGCGGGCGAGCTCGGCGACCATCCTCTCGGGCTCGCGGTACATGACGAGGCTGCGATGGTCGGGGAAGATCGTGCCGCGCAGGTGCTCCGGATAGGCGTACCTCACGCCGCGGCGCTCCAGCTCCAGGTCGCGGTACACGGGGCTGAGCGGGATGTGGGTGTGCACCACCGAGCAGAGGTTGTGCCGGAACCCGGGGAGCGTCGCCTCCTCGGTGTGGCAGCCCCCGCCCACGCGCGCGGCCCGCTCCAGCACCAGCACCTTCTCGCCCGCCTTCGCCAGATACGCGGCGCAGGCGAGGCCGTTGTGGCCGGCGCCCACGACGATGAAGTCGCAGCTCACCTGCGCCGCCCGGCCTTGGCGGCCGCCGGATGGCGGTACTCGGGCTCGCGCTCGATGTCGCGCTTGAGGTGGGAGAGACGCCCGGACTCGAGCAGCGCGCGGCGCATGCGCGCCGGGATCGGCGCCGAGTTGAGCGTGCCGTCCTCGTTGATGCGCGCGTAGACGCGCGTCGCCTTGCCCTCGGTTACGGGCGCGCCGCTGGCTGCATTGCGCGCCTTGCAGGTCCAGTGCAGCGTCTTCTCGCCGATCCGCGCGAGCGTAATCGAGGTCGCGATGCGGTCGCCGTAGGCCGCCGGCCCGATGAAGCGGAAGTGGATCTCGCCCATCACGAAGGTGGTGCGGTCCGCGCGGATCATCTGCTCGATCGGGAAGCCGATAGTGCGGAAGAACTCGTGCTCGGTCTCGTTGAACCAGGCGACGATGCGCGGGTAGTAGACCAGCCCGAACGGGTCGGACTCGCCCCAGTGGACGGTGATCTCCTTCCAGTACATGGCTTCGGACATGGCGCTCCTCCCGTGCGGAGCGGGAATTCTAGCGGCCCGTCAGCCCAGCTCGGGGCCCGCCACGAGGACCACGCGGGAGGCGTCGCCCGGCGCCTGGGCCGCGCCGTGCGCCATGCGCGTGAAGGGCCGCTGCGAGACGAAGCCGCGCTCCTCGAGCCACACCCTCAGCCCTCGAGCGCGGTCCGCGAGATCGAGGTACACCGGCGGTTCCGCCCTCGCGAGCGCCGCGCCCAGCAGCTCGCGCGCTGTGGCCTCGTCCTCGGCCACCAGCGGTCCGAGCTGGCGCGCCTCGCGGCCGTCTCTCCCGAGAAGGAATCCTCTTTCGGCGACGAGTGCCGCCTGCGGCAGGCGTCGGGCGAGATCGCGCAGCACGACGCTGCGGTCGGCGCCGAAGGCGCGCCGGTCGAGCTCCAGGATGCGCGGCCAGTCGGCCGGCGCCACGGGCCTAGCGTCTCCCGGCAGCCAGTCCCGCCTGTGCGACAGGGCAAGCCGCGCGAAGCCCCAGCAGTCGCGAAAGCCCTCCTGCAGGTATACCGCGCGCCCCGCGGGCGTGGCGTCAAGAAACGGGGTCAGACCCTGTTTTCTCAGCTCGGCGAGCGCGGTGCGCAGCAGTCGCGTGGCGTAGCCCTTCCCGCGGTGCTCCGGCAGCGCGAGCACCATGGCGATCCACGCGAAGCGCTCGCCGTAGGGGAGGACCAGGGTGGAGGCGGCGAGCGTGCCGTCTTCCAGCGCGATGCCCCAGCCCTGCCCGAAGCCGAGCATCAGCCGCCAGTCGGCCTCGTTCTGGTTCCAGCCCGCGCTCTGCGAGAGCCGCAGGCAGCCGGGAAGATCCGCCTCTCCGAGCCCGCGCTCAGTACCTGCCATCCCGCGCTTCGAAGTGGGTCGGCTTGCCGAGACTCTCGCCACCCTTCGCCACCCAGTCGGCGGTCCAGTCGAGCATGGCCGCGAGCGGCACGCGCGGCGGCCCGAGGAGCTTCTGCGCCGCGCGCGTATCGACGAGCCAGGCGCTAGGCGCCTCGCTGCCGGTGATGCGCGGCGTCCTGCCGAAGCGCCTGCCGAACTCGAGGGCCAGCGCGCGCACGCTCAGGACCTCGGGACCGCTTACGTTGATCGCGAGCGCGGGCGCCGAGCAGTGCGCGAGCAGCCGCAGCGCGGCTTCGTTCGCGTCGCCCTGCCAGATGACGTTGACGTGGCCCATGGTCACATCCACCGGCGCGCCGGCGAAGACCTTCGAGGCGACGTCGTAGAGCACGCCGTAGCGCATGTCGATGGCGTACTCCAGGCGCACCAGGCACACCCGCGTCCCCCAGCGACGCGAGCCATGGTCGAAGGCGCGCTCGCGCCCGACGCAGGAGGCGGCGTAGTCGCCCGGCGGCGGCGTGGTCGGCGTCTCCTCGGCCGCGCCGCCCCCCGCCACGTCCACGAACGGATAGACGCAGGCGGTGGAGAAGACCACGATGCGCGACTCTCGCCAGGTCTCCGCCACCATGAACGGCACGCCCGCGTTCATCGCCCAGGTGAACGCGGCGTCGCCCGCGGCGCCGAACTTGTGGCCGGCCATGAAGACGACGTTGGGCGCCTTCGGCAGGCGCTCGAGCGCAGCGCGCTCGAGGAGGTCCGCGGCGATGCACTCGACGCCCCAGGACTCGAGCTTCGCGCGCAAGCCGGCCTCCGAGAATCGGGCGACGCCGATCACGCGCCGCTCCGGCGCGGCGCGCTTCGCCAGGCGCGCGAGCGTAGGGCCCATCTTGCCGCCTACGCCGAGCACCAGGAGGTCGCCCGGCGCGCGCGCCAGGCTCGCGGCGAGCTCGGGGCTCGGCCGCGTCATGAACTCCTCGAGCTGCTCGACGCCCGCGAAGTTAACCATCCGGTGAATTATAATCGCGCCTCATGCGCGCCCCGCGGATCCTCGCGACCGTCGTCGGCTCCTACCCGGTGCCGGACTGGCTTGCCCGCGCGCCCTCCGAGCAGGCGCTCATCGACGCAACGCGCGTGGTCCTCGCGGCGCAGGAGCAGGCGGGCGTCGACCTGGTGTGCGACGGCGAGCTGTACCGGTTCGATGCCGACCACCCCGAGACCAACGGCATGATCGAGTACTTCGTGCGGCCGATGGCGGGGATCCGCAGCGACATCGGCTTCGCCGAATGGCTCGAGTACGCAAGATCGAAGGGCATGCGCTTTCGTGCGCGGCCGCCGGGCGTGGTCGAGGGCCCGGTCGGCGCGGGAACCCTCAACCTGCCGCTCGCCTGCGCGCGCGCCAGGTCGCTCGCCACGCGTCCGCTCAAGTTCACCGTCACCGGCCCGCACATGCTGGCCAAGACGCTGCACGACCGGCACTACCGCGACCCCGAGAAGCTCGCGCACGCCATCGCCGCGGTGCTCGCCGAGCAGGTGAAGCGCCTGGACTGCGACGTGGTGCAGCTCGACGAGGCGAACCTGCCCGGGCATCCCAGCGAGTGGAAGTGGGCCGCCGCGGCCATCAACAAGGTGCTGCGCGCCGTGCCGAGGAAGGCGAAGGGCGCGGTGCACCTCTGTTTCGGCAATTACGGCGGGCAGGTGGTGCAGCGGGGCACGTGGGCGAAGCTGATCGAGTACCTCAACGCGCTCGAGGCCGACCACGTCGTGCTCGAATGCGCGCACCGGCCGCCCGAGGAGCTGGTCGTCTTCAAGGACCTGCGCAAGGGCCTCGGCTTCGGGCTCGGCGTCGTGGACATCAAGCGCACCGAGGTCGAGTCGCCGGAGGCGATCGCGCGCGCCATCGAGCGCGCCGAGAAGCTGCTCGGGCGAGGGCGTGTCAAGTACCTGCACCCCGACTGCGGCTTCTGGATGCTGCAAAGGAGCATCGCCGACGGCAAGATCCGCGCCCTGGTGAAGGGCCGCGACCTGTACGAAGGACGTTGAGGACGGCTCGCAGCGGATTCCTGCCATAATCGCATCCTGCCCATGAGCGAAGCCCTGATCCTGGAGATCTTCTCCGACTACGTCTGACCCTGGTGCTATCTCAGTACCGTGCGTATTGAGCGGCTCCGGCGGGAGCACGGCGTGCAGGTGAAGTGGGTGCATTTCCCGCTCCACCCGGAGACGCCCGCGGAGGGGCGCAGCCTCGAGGAGCTGTTTGCCGGGCGCGGCTACGACATCGCGAAGATGCAGGCGCAGATGCGCGCCCGGATGCAGGCCGAAGGGCTGCCCTACGGCACGCGCCGCATGACCTACAACAGCCGGCTCGCGCAGGAGCTGGGCGCGTGGGCCGACGCCCAGCCGGGCGGCGAAGCCATCCACGACGCGCTGTTCCGCGCCTACTTCGTGGAGGCGCGCAACATCGGCGACCCGGGGGTGCTGGTCGAGGTCGCGGCCGCCGCCGGCCTGCCCGCCGCCGCCGCGCGCGAGGTGATCGAGAGCCGCACGCACAAGCCGGCGGTCGACGCCGACTGGGAGAGATCGCGCCGCTACGGCGTCACCGGCGTGCCCACGTTCGTCGCCGGAGGGCAGGGCGTCGTCGGCGCCCAGCCCTACGAGGTGCTCGCAGAACTGGTGGAACAGGCGCGCAGCCGGCGTTGATCGCCGGGCGGGGTTTCCTCAGCGGAACAGGGCCTTCGCCCAGGTCGCGTTCCAGTCCGCCCCGGTGACGTCGGTCTCGCGGCCGTCGGCCTCGAAGAACTTGTTGGGCACCTGGAACATCGCGAGCATCAGGCCGCCCTCGGGGCCCGCCCAGGCCTCGTGGCGGCTGCCCGCCGGGCGCCAGACGAACTGGCCGGCCCGGCACTCGCCCTCGCCGCACCGCAGGCTTCCCTCGAGCACGTAGGTCTGCTCGATCAGCACGTGCTCGTGACGGGGCAGCCGCGCGCCGGGCGCGAACCGCATGAGCGAGGTGACGAGCCCGGTCTCGCGATCGACCAGCAGCGTCTTCATCTCGACGCCCGCGAAGCGCGTCTGCTCCCAGGGAAGCGCCTCGACGTCCACGAAGCGGCTCGCGAGCGGCGCGAGCCCGGCGTGTCCTGCTGTCGCTTTCGGTGTCGCTGCCATGTTCCCTCCTATGCTCTGCGGTGCTCCCCGACCTTGACGATCTTCATGGTGTTGGTGCCCCCCGCCTTGCCGATCGGCTCGCCGATGGTGAGCACGATCAGGTCTCCCAGTTTAACCACGCCGCTGTCCACCAGCACCTTCTCGGCCTCGCCGAGCAGCTCCTCGCGGTCGTGGCCGACGTACTTCACCATCAGGGGATAGACGTCGCGCAGCAGCGCGCAGCGGTAGCGCGTCGCCGTCTGCGAGGTGAGCGCGTAGATCGGCACCCCGCAGTTGAGCCGGCTCATCCACAGCGCGGTCGAGCCCGACTCGGTGAGGGTGGCGATCGCCTTCGCCTTCATGTGGTAGGCGGTGAACAGCGCCGCCATGGCGATCGACTGGTCGACGCGCGTGAAGACGCGGTTGAGGAAGTCCTGGTCGAGGTTGAGCGACTGCGTCTGCTCGGCCTCGACGCAGATGCGGTCCATCGCCTCGATCACCTCGACCGGGAACTTGCCGCTCGCGGTCTCGGCCGAGAGCATCACGGCGTCGGTGCCGTCCAGCACCGCGTTGGCGACGTCGGACACCTCGGCCCGCGTCGGCATCGGGCTCGCGATCATGGACTCCATCATCTGCGTCGCCGTGATGGTGAGCCGGTTGTGCTCGCGCGCCATGCGGATCATCTTCTTCTGCAGCGCCGGCACCGAGGCGTCGCCCACCTCGACCGCGAGGTCGCCGCGCGCCACCATGATGCCGTCGCAGGCGTTCACGATCTCGCGCAGCGCGGGTTCGGCCACCGCCTCGGCGCGCTCGATCTTGGCGATGAGAAAGGCCTTGCCACCGGAAGCGCGCAGCAGCTCGCGCGCCATGTACATGTCCGCGCCCGACTTCGGAAACGACACCGCGAGGTAGTCGGCCTGCAGGCGCGCGGCAGTGCGGATGTCCTCGAGGTCCTTGGGCGTGAGCGCGGGCGCGGTCAGGCCCCCGCCCTGGCGGTTGATGCCCTTGTTGTTCGAGAGCACGCCGCCATGGCGCACCCTGGTGTGCACCTCCTCGCCCCGGACCGCGGTGACGTCGAGCACGATCCTGCCGTCATCCAGCAGCAGCACGGCGCCCGCGGCGAGGTCGCGCGGCAGCTCCTTGTAGTCGAGGCCGGCGCGCGTCTCGTCGCCCAGCTCGCAGGCCGCATCCAGGATGAAGGCCTGCCCTTTCTGCAGCGTGACCTCGCCGTCCCCGAACCGGCCGACGCGGATCTTGGGGCCCTGCAGATCGCACATGATGCCGACGGTGCGGCCGGTCTTGCGCGAGATCTCCTTGACGAGCGTGGCGCGCGCCATGTGGTCGTCGGCCGAGCCGTGGGAGAAATTCAGCCGCACCACGTCCACCCCCGCGCGCACCATGCGCTCGAGCACCGCGGCGTCGCTGGAGGCCGGACCGAGCGTGGCGACGATCTTGGTGCTGCGCAGCACTCAGGCTCTTTCCTCGAGCACCGCCACCGCCGGGAGCGCCTTGCCCTCGAGGAACTCGAGGAACGCGCCGCCTGCGGTGGAGATGTAGCCGATGCCCTCGGCGACGCCGAACTTGTGGATCGCGGCGATGGTGTCGCCGCCGCCGGCGATGGAGAAGGCGCTCGACTCGGCGATCGCCCGGGCCAGCGCCTCGGTGCCCTTCGCGAACTGCTCGATCTCGAACACCCCCACGGGTCCGTTCCAGACGACGGTCCCGGCGCGCTCGAGAATCCCGGCGAGCTTCGCCGCGCTGCGCGGCCCGATGTCGAGGATCATCTCGTCGGGCTCGACGCCGTCCGCGTCCTTCGCCTGCGCGCGGGCGCGCGCCGAAGCCTCGGTCGCAACGATCACGTCCTCCGGGAGCGGCACCTCGGTGAGCGCCATGATGCGTCGCGCCTCGGCCACGCGGTCTGCCTCGGCGAGCGACTTCCCGATCGCGCGGCCCTGCGCCAGGAGGAAAGTGTTCGCGATCCCGCCGCCTACCATCAGCACATCCACCTTCTTCGCCAGGCCCTCGAGCACCGGCAGCTTGGTCGAGACCTTCGCCCCGCCCACGATCGCCACCAGCGGCCGCTTCGGCTCGGACAACGCGCGGCCGAGCGCATCGAGCTCGGCGGCCATCAGCGGCCCCGCGCAGGCGATCTTCGCGAACCGGGCCATGCCGTGCGTGGTCGCCTCCGCGCGGTGCGCGGTGCCGAAGGCGTCGTTCACGTACACGTCGCAGAGCGCGGCCATCCTGCGCGCGAGCGTCTCGTCGTCCGCCTTCTCGCCGCTGTTGAAGCGGCAGTTCTCGAGCAGCAGCACCGCGCCGGGCTCGACCTTGACCCCGTCCAGCCAGTCGCGCGCGAGCGGCACCTCGGCGCCGAGCAGCTCGGACAGGCGCTTCGCGACGGGCGCGAGCGAGTCCTTGGGGTCGAACTTGCCCTCCTTCGGCCGACCCAGGTGGGAGGTCACCATCACTGCGGCGCCCGCCTCGAGCGCGGCGCGGATGCCCGGCACCGAGGCGCGGATGCGCGTGTCGTCGGTGACGTTCCCGGCCTGGTCCTGCGGCACGTTCAGGTCGGCGCGGATGAACACCCGCTGGCCGCGCAGCTCGAGATCCTGCATGCGCCGGAAGCGCATGCTAGCTTGCGTTCATCAACGCGACGGTGATGTCGAGCATCCGGTTGGAGAAGCCCCACTCGTTGTCGTACCAGGAGGTGACCTTGACGAGCGTGCCCTCGGCCACCTTGGTGAGCGTGGCGTCGAAGATCGAGCTCGACGGATTGTGGTTGAAGTCGGAGGACACCAGCGGGTCGCTCGAGTACTCGAGCACGCCCTGCAACTCCCCGTCGGCCGCCTGCTTCACCGCCCGGTTGACCTCCTCGGCCGTGGTCGCCCGCTTCGCGACGAAGGAGAGATCCACGATCGAGACGTTGATGGTGGGCACGCGGATCGCGAAGCCGTCGAGCTTGCCGTTGAGGTGCGGCAGCACCAGGCCCACGGCCGCCGCGGCCCCCGTCTTCGTGGGGATCATGTTCTGCGAGGCCGAGCGCGCGCGCCGCAGGTCCTTGTGGAAGACGTCGGTCAGCACCTGGTCGTTGGTATAGGCGTGCACCGTGGTCATGAGGCCGGAGGCGACCCCGATGCGGTCATCGAGCGCCTTGACCAGCGGCGCGAGGCAGTTGGTGGTGCACGAGGCGTTGGAGATGACGCTGTCGGAGGCCTTGAGCGCCTGGTGGTTCACGCCGTACACCACGGTGCGGTCGACGTCCTTCTCGCCCGGGGCCGAGATGATGACTTTCTTCGCCCCGGCGGCGAGGTGCGCCGCCGCCTTCGCCTTGCTGGTGAACAGCCCCGTGCACTCGTGCACCACGTCCACCCGCAGGTCCTTCCAGGGCAGCTTCGCCGGGTCGCGCTCGGCGAGCACCTGGATGCGGTCGCCGTTCACCACCAGCGCCCCGTCGGCCACCTCGACCGTGCCCTTGAAGCGGCCGTGCGCGGTGTCGTACTTGAGCAGGTGCGCGTTGGTCTTCGCGTCCCCCAGGTCGTTGATGGCGACGAACTGCAGGTCGTGCTTCCTGCCGTCCTCGTAGTGGGCGCGCAGGATGTTGCGGCCGATGCGGCCGAAGCCGTTGATGGCGATGCGGATGGTCATGGCGGGGACGCGGGGCGTGAAAGCTGGCCACTATACCGTGCGGGCGCGATGCCGCACAATGACGGCGCCATGAAATTCACCGCGCTCGGCGGCACCGGCGTGCAGGTGTCGCGCCTGTGCATGGGCACGATGTCCTTCGGCGGGGACGCGGACGAGGCAGCCTCGGCCGCCATGTACAAGGCGGCGCGCAACGCGGGCATCAACTTCTTCGACACCGCCGACCAGTACAGCAGTGGCCGCTCGGAGGAGCTGCTCGGGGCGCTGATGCGGGGCGAGCGCGAGTCCCTCGTCATCGCGAGCAAGTGCTACAACCCGACCGGCGAGGACCTGAACGCGCGCGGCGGCTCGCGCCGCCATGTCTCGCGCGCCTGCGAGGCGAGCCTGAGGCGCCTGGGCACCGACCGCGTGGAGATCTTCTTCCTGCACCAGTACGACCGCGCCACGCCGCTCGAGGAGTCGCTGCGCGCGCTGGAGGACCTGGTGCGCGCCGGCAAGGTGCTCTACCCGGCGGTGAGCAACTACACCGCCTGGCAGACCGAGAAAGCGCTCGGCCTCCAGGCCGCGCGCGGCTGGGCGCGGCTGCAGCTGATCGAGCCGATGTACAACCTGGTGAAGCGCCAGGCCGAGGTCGAGATCCTGCCGATGGCCGCCGCCAACGCGCTCGGCGTGATTCCCTACAGCCCGGTGGGCGGCGGGCTGCTCTCGGGCAAGTACACGCAAAAGGGGGCCTCGGGGCGCCTCGCCAGCAACAGGAACTACGAGGTGCGCTACGGCGAGCCCTGGATGCACGAGACTGCGGCGCGCTTCGCGGCGTTCTGCGCCGAGCGCGGCCTGCACCCGGTGAGCGCGGCGGTGGCCTGGGTCGGCGCGCATCCGGCGGTGACCGCGCCGATCGTCGGCGCGCGCAGCCTCGAGCAGCTGCAGCCCTCGCTCCGGTCGGTCGAGATCGACATGACGCCCGAGCTGCGGGCGGAAATTTCGGCGCTCTCGCGTACCCCGCCGCCGGCGACCGACCGGCTCGAAGAGCAGCGCGCCGGGCGCTAGAGCACCGACTTCACGGCCTCGGCGACGCGCTCGGGCGTGAAGCCGAAGTGGCGCAGGACGTCGGCGCCGGGGGCGGATTCGCCGAAGCGGTCCAGGCCCACCACCGCGCCCTCGAGCCCCACGTACTTGCGCCAGTAGTCGCTGACGCCCGCCTCTACGGCGACGCGCGGCAGGCCGCGCGGCAGGACCTGCTCGCGGTAGGCGGCATCCTGGCGATCGAACACGCCGGTCGAGGGCATCGAGACGACGCGCACCGGGATCGCGGCGGCGGCGAGCAGCTCGCGGGCGCCGAGCGCGAGCTGCACCTCCGAGCCGGTCGCGATCAGCACGGCGCGCGCCCCGGGCGAGTCGGCGAGCACGTAGCCGCCGCGCCCGATGGCGTCGAGCCGCTCGCGCTTCACGGCCGGCACGTTCTGCCGCGTGAGCAGGAGCGCCGTGGGGCCGCTCCGGCGCTCGAGCGCCGCGCCCCAGGCGAGCGCGGCCTCCACCGCGTCGCAGGGCCGCCAGACCTCGAGGTTCGGCACCAGCCGCAGGCTCGCCGCGTGCTCCACGGGCTGGTGCGTGGGCCCGTCCTCGCCCAGCCCGATCGAGTCGTGCGTGAACACGTAGACGACGCGGATGCCCATGAGCGCAGCCATGCGCAGCGCATTGCGCGCGTAGTCGGAGAACACGAGGAAGGTGCCGCCGTAGGGGATGAAGCCGCCGTGCAGGGCGATGCCGTTCATCACCGCGCACATGCCGAATTCGCGCACGCCGTAGAAGAGGTAGTTGCCGCCGTCCCCGCCCGCGATGATCCGCGAGGCCTTGACCATGGTGAGGTTGGAGCCGGTGAGGTCGGCCGAGCCGCCGAGCAGCTCGGGGAGCGCCGGCTTGAGGGCCTCGAGCGCGAGCTGCGAGGCGCGGCGCGTGGCGAGCGCCTCGCCCTTGCCGGCGAGCTCGGCGGCGAGCGCCGCGACCCGCTCGGCGAAGTGCGCCGGCAGCTCTCCGGCCATGCGGCGGCGGAAATCCGCCGCGAGCTCCGGCTGCGCCTCCTCGTAGGCCGCGAACAGCTTCGTCCAGCGCCGCTGCGCGCGCTTGCCCGCGGCGCGCGCGTCCCACCCGGCGTAGACCGCGGGCGGAATCTCGAACGGGGGATGGCCCCAGCCGAGCGCGGCGCGCGTCGCCGCGACCTCCGCGGCGCCGAGCGGCGCGCCGTGCGCGCCGCCGGTGTTCGCCTTGTTGGGCGCGCCCTTCGCGATCACGGTCCTGGCGCAGATCAGGCTCGGGCGCGCTCGCTCGCGCTTCGCCTTGCGGATGGCGCGATCCACCGCCGCGGCGTCGTGACCGTCGACGTCCGGGATCACCTGCCAGCCGTAGCCGGCGAAGCGCTTCGGCACGTCGTCGGTGTACCAGTGCTCGATGCGCCCCTTCTCGGAATCGATCGAGATGCCGTTGTCGTCGTAGATCGCGATGAGCTTGCCCAGCCCGAGCGTGCCGGCGAGCGAGCAGGCCTCGTGCGAGACCCCCTCCATCATGCAGCCGTCGCCGAGGAACACGTAGGTGTGGTGATCGACGATCTCCAGGCCCGGGCGGTTGAAGTGCGCCGCGAGCAGCCGCTCGGCGACCGCCATGCCGACCGCGTTGGAGATGCCCTGCCCGAGCGGCCCGGTGGTGGTCTCCACCCCGGGCGCGCAGCCGTATTCGGGGTGCCCGGGAGTCCTCGAGCCGAGCTGGCGGAAGCGCTTGAGCTCCGCCATCGGCAGGTCGTAGCCAGTGAGGTGCAGCAGCGCGTAGAGCAGCATCGAGCCGTGGCCGTTGGAAAGCACGAAGCGGTCGCGGTCGGCCCAGCGGGGATCGGCGGGGTTGTGCCGCAGGTGCCCGCGCCACAGCGCCAGCGCGATCTCCGCCATGCCCATCGGCATGCCGGGATGCCCCGATCTTGCGGCCTCGACCGCGTCCATCGCGAGCACGCGCAGCGCGTTGGCGAGCTCGGCATCGGAGGCGGGCGGGGCGGTCATCGGCGCGGGAAGGGCGGGATTATCGCGGAAACCGCCGGGACGAGGAAGGCGTGGATCGAGGTTCACGCTAGCCCTTCTCGAGCGCCAGCTTCCTGCGCTCCATCAGCCGCCAGATCATCGGGGTGAAGATGAGCTGCATCGCGAGGTCCATCTTGCCGCCGGGCGCCACGATGGTGTTGGGGCGCGACATGAAGGAGTCGTGCAGCATCGTCAGCAGGTAGGGGAAATCGATGCCGCGCGGGTCGGCGAAGCGGATCACGAGGAAGCTCTCGTCGGGGCTCGGGATGTGGCGCGCGATGAACGGGTTGGAGGTGTCGACCACCGGCACGCGCTGGAAGTTGATGTGGCTGCGCCCGAACTGCGGGATCACGTAGTGCACGTAGTCGGGCATGCGCCGCAGGATCGTCTCGGTCACCGTCTCGGTGGAGTAGCCGCGCGAGGCGCGGTCGCGGTGCAGCTTCTGGATCCACTCCAGGTTGATCACCGGCACCACGCCGATCAGCAGGTCGACGTGCTGCGCCACGTTCACCGTGCCGGTCACGACCGCGCCGTGCAGGCCCTCGTAGAAGAGCACGTCGGTGTCTGGCGCCAGCTCCTCCCACGGCGTGAACGTGCCGGGCGCCTGCCCGCAGGGCGCCGCCTCGGCCTCGTCGTGCAGGTAGCGGCGCCTGCGGCCGGCGCCCGTCGCGCCGTAATCGCGGAACAGCGCCTCGAGCTCCGCGAACAGGTTGTTCTCCGGGCCGAAGTGGCTGAAGTGCGGGTTGCCGCGCGCGGTCTCCTCGGCCATGCGCTCGCGCATCTCGGCGCGGTCGTAGCGGTGGAACGCGTCGCCCTCGACGAACGCCGCCTGCACGCCCTCGCGTCGGAAGATGCTCTCGAAGGTGCGCATCACCGAGGTCGTGCCGGCGCCCGAGGAGCCGGTGATCGCGATGATCGGGTGCCGCGCGGACATGCCCGCTGCTAGGCCGTGGCGCGGAACAGCCCGCGCGCGCCGAACAGCGGCGCGTCGTAGGGCCGCTCGTTGTGATCGCGGTGGTAGGCCTCGATGCGCTCGACTTCGCGCCGCGCGCCGAACACGAAGCCCGTCTTCTGGTGCAGCGCCGAGGGCTGCGCCTCCAGCACCGGGGCGTAGCCGGTGCTCGCGCGCCCGCCGGCCTGCTCGACCACCATGCCGATGGGGTTCGCCTCGTAGAGCAGGCGCAGGCGCCCCTCGCGACCGCTCTCGCGCTCGTCGCGCGGATACAGGAACACGCCGCCGCGCATCAGGATGCGGTGCGCCTCGGCCACCAGCGAGGCGATCCAGCGCATGTTGAAGTCCTTGCCGCGCGGCCCGCTGCGCCCGGAGAGGCATTCGGCCACGTAGCGCTGCACCGCCGGCTCCCAGAAGCGCGCGTTCGAGCTGTTGATCGCGAACTCCTGCGTCTCCTCCGGGATCCGCAGCTCGGGGTGGGTGTGGATGAACTCGCCGATCTCGCGATCGAGCGTGAAGCCGTGCACCCCGCGGCCGAGGCTGAGCACGAGCATGGTGCTCGGGCCGTAGATCGCGTAGCCGGCGCAGACCTGGCGCGTGCCCGGCTGCAGGAAATCGCGCGCGGCCGGCTCGGCCGCCGCTTCGGGCGCGCGCAGCACCGAGAAGATCGAGCCCACCGCGACGTTGACGTCGACGTTCGAGGAGCCGTCCAGCGGATCGAAGGCGAGCAGGTAGCGGCCGCGCGGATACTGCGGCGGGATGGGATGGGGCTGCTCGAGCTCCTCCGAGGCCATGGCGGCGAGCGTCCCGCCCCATTCGCAGGTGCGCAGGAAGATGTCGTTCGAGACGACGTCGAGCTTCATCTGCGCCTCGCCCTGGGCGTTGGCGCTCCCGGCACGGCCAAGCGCGCCGGCGAGCGCCCCCTTGCCGACCCGATAGGCGATGCGCTTGCAGGCGAGCCGGATGTCGTTCAGCAGCGCGGTGAAGCCGCCGGTCGCGCCGGGCGCCTTGCGCTGCTCCTCGATGATGAATTCGGTCAGCGTGCGTTCCCTGCCGTACATCGGTTTTCTCCGGTTTCTCCGGCGCGGCCTCAGGGATGGACAGCCTGCAGCACCGGCAGGCGCCGCTGGAGCTGCGCCAGGTCCAGCTCCCCCAGGTCCGGCAGCAGGAGATCGGCGCCGCGCAAGTCCTGGCCCGCCGTCCAGCGGCTCGGGGCCGCCACCGTATGCAGCCCGGCGGCCTTCGCCGCGGCGAGGCCGTTGGCCGAATCCTCGAAGGCAACCGAGCCAGGCGCACTCACGCGCAGCGTCGCGAGGAGTCGCTCGTAGAGGTCGGGCGCGGGCTTCCTGCGCGCCACCTGGTCGGCGCAGACGAGCGCCGCGATGGCCCCGGCCTCCGGCCCGAGGGCGGCGCGCACCAGGGGCTGCACGTTCGCCGACGCCGAGGTCGCGGCGATGCCGATCGCGATGCCCGCGGCGCGCGCCTCGCGGATGAGGCGCCTCACGCCCGGGCGCGCCGGCGCCTGCCCGGCCGAGAGCAGCTCGCCGTAGATGCGGGTCTTCGAGCGGTGAACTCCGGCGACGAGCCTGCGCAGCCGCGCCTTCTCCGCAGCGGCCACCCGGAGCCGGTCGACGTAGCGCGCGATCCTGTCCGGACCGCCGGACACCGAGAGCAGCTCCCCGTACAGGGCGGGGCCCCAATCCCAGCCGAGCCCGAGCTCGCGGAACGCCTGGTTGAAGGCCTGGCGATGCAGCTCCTCGGTGTCGACGAGCGTACCGTCGAGGTCGAAGACGAGCGCTTGCAGCACGCCCGCGGCTCCTAGGCCGCGCGGCCGCGGTGCACGACCATCGCGGTCCCCTGCGTCTGGCGCGCGCTGTCGTAGCCTACGAGGCGCACGTGGTGCCCGGGATGCGCCTGGCGGCAGGCCTGCACCTCGGCGAGGATGCGCTCGACGTTCTGCTCGCCGAACATCGGCAGCTTCCACAGGTACCAGTACGAGCCTGCCGCGTGCCGCGGCTCGACGTGCTCGACGGCCGCGTTCCAGCCGCGTGCCACCAGGTATGCGACCTGGCGGCGGATCGCCTCGGGCGACATCGGCGGCAGGTAGGAGAAGGTGCCGTGCCTGCGGCTCGCCGGGTCGGACAGCGTGGAGCGGTAGTCCTCGATCGGCTGCATCGCGCTTCTCCTCAGGCGGCCTTCGCCGCGTCGAGCTTGTCGACGGCGTCGAACTCGAACTTCACTTCCTTCCAGGTCTGCATCGCCGCCTCGAGCTCGGGCGAGTGGCGCGCCGCCGCGGCGAGGATCTCCCTGCCCTCGCGCTCCAGGGCGCGCCCCTCGTTGCGCGCCTGCACGCAGGCCTCGAGCGCGACGCGATTGGCGCAGGCACCGGCGGCGTTGCCCCAGGGGTGGCCGAGCGTGCCGCCGCCGAACTGGAACACCGCGTCGTCGCCGAAGATCGCGAGCAACGCCGGCATGTGCCAGACATGGATGCCGCCGGAGGCCACCGCGAAGGCGCCCGGCATCGCGCCCCAGTCCTGCTCGAAGAAGATGCCGCGCGAGCGATCCTCGGCGATGCGGCGCTCGCGCAACAGGTCGATCCAGCCGAGCGTCGCCTGGCGGTCGCCCTCGAGCTTGCCCACCACCGTACCGGTATGCAGGTGGTCGCCCCCGGAGAGCCGCAGCGCTTTTGCGAGCACGCGGAAGTGGATGCCGTGGCGCGGGTTGCGGTCGATCACCGCGTGCATGGCGCGGTGGACGTGCAGCAGCACGCCGTTTTCCCGGCACCAGTTGGCAAGCCCGGTGTTGGCGCAGAAGCCGCCCGTGAGGTAGTCGTGCATGATGATCGGCGCGCCGAGCGATTTCGCGAACGCCGCGCGCTGGTACATCGCCTCGGGGGTGGGGGCGGTGACGTTGAGGTAGTGGCCCTTGCGCTCGCCGGTCTCGGCCTCGGCCCGCCGCACCGCCTCCATGACGTAGCCGAAGCGGTCGCGCCAGCGCATGAAGGGCTGCGAGTTGACGTTCTCGTCGTCCTTGGTGAAGTCCAGGCCGCCGCGCAGGCACTCGTAGACCGCGCGGCCGTAGTTCTTCGCCGACAGCCCGAGCTTGGGCTTGATGGTGCAGCCGAGCAGCGGGCGGCCGTACTTGTCGAGCTTGTCGCGCTCGGCCTGGATGCCGTGCGGCGGCCCGCCGCAGGTCATCACGTAGGCGAGCGGGAAGCGCACGTCCTCCAGCCGCAGCGCGCGGATCGCCTTGAAGCCGAAGACATTGCCTACCAGCGAGGTGAAGACGTTCACCACCGAGCCTTCCTCGAACAGGTCGATGGGATAGGCGACGAAGGCGTAGAAGCGGCCGGGATCGCCCGGCACGTCCTCGATGCGATAGGCGCGGCCCTTGTAGTGCTCGAGGTCGGTCAGGAGGTCCGTCCAGACCGTGGTCCAGGTGCCGGTGGAGGACTCGGCCGCCACCGCGGCGGCGGCCTCCTCGCGCTCGATGCCGGGCTGAGGGGTGATCTTGAAGCAGGCGAGCAGATCGCTGTCCCGGACGACGTAGCCGGGCTGCCAGTAGCTGTCGCGGTAGCGCTTGACACCGGCGCGGTAGGTGGTCATGAGGCGCAGGCTAGCCTTCCCATAACATAAGCGCTATTCAATCTTTATTGGCGTCAACATAAGCTATCCTTAGGAGAGAGAGGGCCATTGCAGATGAGAAACGTTACGCTGCGCCAGCTGCGCACTTTCACCGAGGTGGGGCGTCGCCTGAGCTTCACCGCCGCGGCCAAGGCGCTGCACCTGACGCAGCCCGCGGTCTCGATGCAGATGCGCCAGCTCGAGGTCGCCGCGGGACTGCCGCTGGTCGAGCACCTCGGCAAGCGGCTGCATCTCACCGATGCCGGGCGCGAGCTGCTGCGCTACGCGGCGCAGGTGAGCGACCTGCTGCGCGAGGCGGGCGAGGCGATGCAGGCGCTGCAGGGGGTGGGCGGGGGCGAGCTTTCCATCGGGGTGACGTCGACGGCGAAGTACTTTGCCCCGAGCCTGCTCGCGGAGTTCCGCCGCGGCCGCCCCGAGCTCAGGCTGCGCCTCGCCGTGAGCAATCGCGAGGCGGTCGTGCGCAGCCTCGCCGAGAACGCGGTGGATCTGGTCATCATGGGACGGCCGCCGCGCGGCCTCGATACCGAGGCGGCGCCCTTCGCGCGCCATCCGATCGCGATCATCGCCGCGCCCGGGCACCCGCTCGCCGGGCGCTCGCGCATCGCCATGAACCGCCTCGCCGGCGAGACCTTCATCATCCGGGAGCGCGGCTCCGGCACCCGAGCGGCGATGGAGCACGTCTTCGCCGCGCGCGGCTTTCGCGCCCGCGAGACCCTCGAGATGAGCTCCAACGAGACCATCAAGCAGGCGGTGATGGCCGGGATGGGCATCGCCTTCCTTTCCATGCACACCATCGGCCTGGAACTGCGGGCCGGGCGGCTCGCCACGCTCCCGGTCACCGGCCTGCCCGTGATGCGCGAGTGGTACGTCATCCACCGGCGCGGCAAGCGGCTTTCTCCCGCCGCGCAGGCGTTCAAGGCGTTCCTGCTCGAGCGGGGCGCTGACCTGATCGCGCGCGCCGTCGGCTGATTCGCCGCGACCGCTCCTTATAATCGCCCGATGATCGAGATGCCGTTCATGCGGCCGCCGGGCTTCGAGGGCGGCGTGGCCGCGCCGCAATTGCAGGCCGGGGCGCACTGGTTCGTATTCCGCGGCGACCGGTTGCTGGTGGAGCTCGGGCCGGCGAGTGCCGCGCCGAGCGACGACCTGCGCGTCCCGGCGCGCCCGAGCTGGGCGCGGCTGCCGTTGCAAAATCACAACACCTTGGGGTCCGAGCGGGTACGGACACTATATCTGGGACGTATCGGCGCGTCGGATTGCTGGGCGGCAGAGGTGCCGGAGTCGGCGCCGACGCCCCCGGGGACGGGCTGGGAGGGGCTGCGCACGCTCTTCTCGGTGCTGGACGACGCCCATTTCGCGCTCGCCGGCCGGGCGCTGCAGCTCCTCGACTGGGACCGCAGCCACCAGTTCTGCGGCCGCTGCGGCGGCCCCACCGTGGCCAAGGCCGAGGAGCGGGCGCGCACCTGCCCCGCCTGTGGACTGTCTGCCTACCCGCGCATCGCCCCCGCGGTGATGGCGCTGGTGTGCCGCGGCCGCGAGGTCCTGCTCGGGCGCAGCCCCCATTTCCCGCCCGGCATGTACAGCGCGCTCGCCGGCTTCGTAGAGCCGGGCGAGACGCTCGAGCAGTGCGTGGAGCGCGAGGTCGAGGAGGAGGTGGGCGTGCGGGTGCAGCGCCTGCGCTACTTCGCGAGCCAGCCCTGGCCGTTCCCGCATTCGCTCATGATCGCCTTCGTCTGCGAGTGGGCGGGCGGAAAAATCCGGCCCCGGGAAGGCGAAATCGAAGCGGCACGATGGTTCGATGTATTGCAATTGCCTAAAATTCCAAGCAAAATCTCGATCGCCCGACGCCTGATCGACGCGGTATCCGAACAGATCAGGCGAACTCTCTAACGGCGACGGTCCCGGCGGGCGGGGCGGCCAAAGCGGGGTCTTGAACGAATTGGACGTCTTGAGCGAGTGTCGGCCGCGGGGCCGGGTGGACGGGGCGCATCCTGGAACAGGTGACGGGGTGCGCCTTCCCGTTTTCAGGGGGAACGCGAAATGAACGGTCTGCATCTGATCGGCGACCTGAGCGACTGCCGCTGCGATCCACAGCTGTTGGTCGACGGCAAGCGCTTCGAGCAGGAATGCGTGGCATTCGTCCGCGCCGCCGGCCTCGCGGTCATGGACGTGCGCTTCCACCAGTTCGAGGGCTCCGGCTTCACCGGCACGGTGGTGCTCGCGGAGTCGCACCTCGCCGTGCACACCTGGCCCGAGCACTCGGGACTGACGCTGGATGTCTACGTCTGCAACTACAGCGCGGACAACTCGGCCAAGGCGCGCAGGCTCTTCGACGCCATCGTCGCGTACTTCCAGCCGCGCGAGGCCGCGCGCCACGAGATCGATCGCGGCGAGCACCTGATCATGGAGCCGCTGAACGAGTCCACTGGCTTCTACGTCAAGGCCGGGAAAAAGATCGGCGAGTGGCAGACCCGGTTCCAGAAGATGGAGATCTACGACACGCCGCACTACGGCCGGATCTTCCGCCTCGACGGCTACAACATGACCTCCGAGCGCGAGGAATTCGTCTACCACGAGAATCTGATCCATCCCGCGCTCACCGCGCACGCGGCGCCGCGCAAGGTGCTGATCGTGGGCGGCGGCGACGGCGGCTCGTCGGAGGAGACGCTCAAGCACCCCTCGGTCGAGCAGGTCACCATGTGCGAGATCGACGAGGACGTGGTCAAGGTCGCCAAGGAGCACTTCTTCGCCGTGCACCGCGGCGTGTTCGACAACCCGAAGCTGCGCGTGCTGATCGGCGACGGCATGAAGTTCATCCGCGAGACGCACGAGCGCTTCGACCTGGTCGCGCTCGACCTCAACGACCCGATGGGGCCGGCCGAGGCGCTCTACTCGGCGGAGTTCTTCCAGCAGTGCCGCCATGCGCTCGCCCCGGGCGGGGCCCTGGTGCTGCACATCGGCGCGCCGGTGGCGCGTCCCGAGCGCGTCGCCGAGCTCGCGCAGCGGCTGAACGGCATCTTTCGCATCGTGCGCCCGTACACCATGTACATCCCGCTCTACGGCGCGCAGTGGGCGATGGCGGTGTGCTCCGACAAGCTCGACCCCAAGGCGATCACCGCCGACGAGATCGACCGGCGCATCGAGCAGCGCCAGGTTCGCGACCTCAGGTTCTACAACGGCGAGACCCACGAAGGGGTGTTCGCGCTGCCCAACTTCATCCGCGACCTCGTCAACCCGCCGCGCCTGAAGCAGCCGGCGCGCGGGCGGCGGCTGGGGGTGGTCCGGACCGCCGTGAAGTAGCCGAAAAAGGGGTCTGACCCCTTTTCACCTTTTCAGGCGAGGGTCTTCAGCACCTCGCGCGCCGCGCCGAAGAGCTGGTCGATCTCCGCCTTCCGGATGATGAGGGGCGGGGCGAACGCGAGCACGTCGCCCGAGACCCGGATGTAGGTCCCCTGCTCGAAAGCCTTGATGTGCGCTTCCAGCCCGCGCATCCCGGGCGCGCCGGCGCGCGGCGCGAGCTCGATCGCCGCGATCAGGCCGATGTTGCGGATGTCCACCACGTTCGGGCAGTCGCGCAGCGAGTGCGCCGCGTCCTCCCAGTGCTTCGCGAGCTCCCCTACGCGGGTCAGCAGCCCTTCGTCCTGGTAGGTCTCGAGGGTCCCGAGCCCGGCCGCGCAGGCCAGCGGGTGCGCCGAGTAGGTATAGCCGTGCGGCATCTCGATCGCGTTCTCCGGGCCGGTCATGAACGCCTGGTAGAGGGTCTCCTTCATGAACACCGCGCCCATCGGCACGGTGCCGTTGGTGATGCCCTTGGCGGTGGTGATGAGATCCGGCGAGACGCCGAAGTAGTCGGCGGCGAACGGCTTGCCGAGGCGCCCCCAGGCGTTGATGACCTCGTCGAAGATCAGCAGGATGCCGTGCTTGTCGCAGATCGCCCGCAGCTTCTCGAGATATCCCTTAGGCGGCACGTAGACGCCCGCCGAGCAGGCGACCGGTTCCACGATCACCGCCGCGATGGTGGAGGGGTCGTGCAGCTGGCAGAGGCGCTCCAGGTCCTCCGCCAGCTCCGCGCCGTGCTCGGGCTGGCCGCGCGAGAAGGCGTTCCTCTGCGGGTCGTGCGTGTGGCGCAGGTGGTCGACGCCCGCCACCAGCGCGCCGAAGATCTTGCGGTTCCCTACGATGCCGCCTACGGCGGTGCCGCCGAAGTTGACGCCGTGATAGCCCTTCTCGCGCCCGATCAGGCGCATACGCTGGCCCTCGCCGCGCACGCGGTGGTAGGCGAGCGCGAGCTTGAGCGCCGTGTCCACCGACTCGGAGCCCGAGTTGGTGAAGAAGGCGCGCGTGAACCCCTCGGGCAGGATCGGCACCAGCCGGTCGGCGAACTCGAAGGCGAGCGGGTGCCCCATCTGGAAGGGCGGCGCGAAATCGAGCGTCGCCACCGCCTTCTGCACCGCCGCCACGATCTTGGGCCGGCAGTGCCCCGCGTTCACGCACCACAGGCCCGCGGTGCCGTCGAGCACCTTGCGCCCCTCGGGCGTGTAGTAGTACATCCCTTCGGCGCGCGCGAGCAGGCGCGGCGCCTTCTTGAAGTGCCGGTTCATCGAGAACGGCATGAAGAAAGCGGAGTTCTCGAGCGACGTGCCTACGGCTTCGGGGCGGGCTCGTTCGTTCATCGCGGGTCTCCTGCGTGCAGGCCCCAATAGTAGCGCGGCGCCCGCCCCGGGCATACACTTGCGGCAGGGGGGTCCCATGCGCCAACGCGCCAGGAGACGCAGCGCGGCGATCACGCTGGTCCTCGCGGGCGGCGCCGCGCTGAGCGGCTGCGGCTCGCCGGTGGAGCAGCGCGACGCCTACTCCAGCCTCCAGTCCTGCGTCAAGGACTGGAACAACGCCGCGCTGTGCGAGCCGGTGCGCGACGGCAGCTACGCGCAGAGCTATTTCTACGGCCCGCCCTACTACGGCCGCGGCACCACCTACTCGCTGTTCGGCCGCACGCGCTACCCGGCGATCGAGCCCAGCGCCAACGCGATGGACGCCCAGCGCCTGCCGACCGGCAGCGTGGCGCGCTCGCCGGTCGGCGCGCTCGCCATGCGCTCCGGCTCGAGCTCGTCGCTGCGCCTCTCCAGCAGCAGCTCGACCGGCAGCGTCTCGCGCGGCGGCTTCGGCTCGACCGGTCGCGCCTCCTCCTCGGGCAGCTAGCGGCGGGCGCGATGCGGCGCGAAGCGCGCCAGCCGCGCGCCAACTGGCGCGAACGCTGCGAGCAGGCGGGGTTCCATTTCCACTCGATGGGCGGCGCCTACTGGGACGAGAGCGCCTGCTACGCGTTCTCCGCCGACGAGATCGACCACCTGGAGGAGGTCACCGCCGAGCTGCACCACCTGTGCCTGCAGGCGGTCAAGGAGGCGGTCAACTCGCGCCGCTACCGCGAGTTCGCGATCCCGGAGGCCTTCCAGGACCTGGTCGAGACAAGCTGGCAGCGCGGCGAGCCCTCGCTCTACGGGCGCTTCGACTTCAGCTGGGACGGCGAGGGCGAGCCCAAGCTCCTCGAATACAACGCCGACACCCCCACCGCGCTCCCCGAGGCGAGCGTGGCGCAGTGGCACTGGCTGGAGGACACCCAACCCAAGGCCGACCAGTTCAACTCGCTGCACGAGAAGCTCATCGCGCGCTGGCAGGCGCTGCGAGGAGCGCTCGGCGATGCGCCGCTGCACCTCGCCTGCCTGAAGGAGAACGAGGAGGATCTCGGCAACGTCGAGTACCTGCGCGACTGCGCGCTGCAGGCGGGGTGGGACGCGCGCCGGCTGTTCGTAGAGGACCTGGGCTGGGACGGCGAGCGCTTCCTCGACCTGGGGGAGGAGCCCGTGCAGGTGCTCTTCAAGCTCTACCCCTGGGAATGGCTCGCGCGCGAGGAGTTCGGCGCTCACCTGCTGCGGCGCCCGGCGGCGCTCATCGAGCCGGCCTGGAAGATGCTGCTTTCCAACAAGGCGCTGCTGGTGCTGCTCTGGGAGATGAGCTACGGCCACCCGAACCTGCTGCCCGCCTACTTCACGCCGCAGAAGTTCGGCGGCGACTACGTCAAGAAGCCGCTGCTCTCGCGCGAAGGGTCGAATGTCACCATCCGCACGCGCGGCGTGGTGCGCGCGCAGCCGGGCGACTACGGCGCGGAGGGGTTCGTCTACCAGGCGGTCGCGCCGCTGCCCGCCTTCGACGGCCGCTACCCCGTGATCGGCTCCTGGATCGTGGGCGAGGAGGCCGCCGGAATCGGCATCCGCGAGGACGACTCGCCGATCACCAGGAACTCCAGCCGCTTCGTGCCGCACTACTTCACCTGAGGGACCCCCGATGGACTTCGTGAGATTCTCGCTCTCCGGCTTCGACGACTTCCTCATCTACGCCGGCCTGTCGATCGCCTACATCTACGGCTTCATGATCCTGTACCTGCTGCTCACGCCGTACAACGAGCTCAAGCTCATCAAGGACGGCAACGTCGCCGCGGCGCTCAGCCTCTCGGGCGCGGTGCTCGGCTTCACCCTGCCGCTCGCCATGGTGATCGCCCACAGCGTGCATCCGTGGGACATGATGCTCTGGGCGCTGATCGCCGCTGTGGTGCAGCTCCTGGTCTATGTTGCGGTGCGCTTCACCCTGCTCAACGTGGTGCGCCGCATCCCGGACGGCCAGGTCGCCACCGGCGTGGTCCTCGCCGCGATCTCGGTGAGCGCGGGCGTGCTGAACGCCGCCTGTATGACATACTGAAGGCCCGATGAGCGAGCTCGACTTTTCCAGGACCGCGCCGCTGCCCGTGCCGGAGGCGGCGCGGCCGGCGGCGAGCCCGGTCTACAACGCCGCGGTGGCGATGGACTTCTTCCGCGGGCGGGGCAAGAGCGAGGAGCTGCCGCCCGGGGGGGTGCTGTTCTCGGCGGGCGACAAGACGAGCGGGCTGTTCTCCAAGGACGACAAGATGTACCTGCTGCTCGGGGGCGAGGTCCAGATCTCCGCGGGTGGCAAGCTCCTGGGGAGCGTCAAGGTCGGCGAGATCTTCGGCGAGATGGCCGCGTTGACGCAACTGCCGAGGAGCGCGACCGCCACCGCCAAGGCGCAGAGCCGCGTCGTCTCGATCGACGGCAAGCAGTTCCAGGCCGGCATCCAGGAGAAGCCCGAGTTCGCGCTGATGCTGATGAGCATCATGATCCTGCGCATCCGCCAGACCGCGGCGCAGCTGCGCGCGAAGAACGCGCTCGGGCCGGCGGACCTCACCAGGGCCTCCAGCATGCTCGACAAGAAGATGATGGAGGGCCTGAAGCGCCTGCTGCACGACCGCGAGCCGATCCGCTTCCCGGCCGGGCGCATGATCATGAAGGAAGGCGACACCGGGGCGCTCATGTACCTCGTGCTCGAGGGCACGGTCGCCATCTCGATCCAGCAGAAAGTCGTGGAGCGCGTCGGACCGGGGGGCATCTTCGGGGAGATGGCGCTGGTGGACCAGTCGCCGAGGAGCGCCAACGCCGCGGCCGAGGTCGATTGCGCGCTGCACGGGGTGAACCGCAACGACTTTCTCGCGCTCGTGAAGACCAGCCCGGCGTTCGGCATGGCGCTGCTCAAGGGCCTCGCCGACCGGCTGACCTTCATGACCTCGCACTTCAAGTAGCGCAAGCCGGCGGAATGCGGCTCGCGCTCGGCCTTCTCGCCTGCGCGTTCTGCGCGCACGCCCAGCAGAGCCCGTCCGTCCCGCAGCTTCCGCCGCCCGAGTTCCGCAAGCCCGAAGCGCCCTTCGTCCTGCCGCCGCTCGCCCCCGACACCGAGCGCCCCGGCCTCCCGACCAAGCTGCGCGTCTTCGTGCGCCGAATTCTAGTCGAAGGCAGCACGGTCTTCACCGAGCCCCAGATCAAGGAAATCGTCGCGCCGTTCGAGAACCGCGAGCTGGCGACCGAGGACCTCGACGAGTTGCGCCACCGCCTGTCGCTTGCCTACGCCAGCGCCGGCTACATCAACTCCGGCGCGGTGCTCCCCGACCAGGACGTGAAGGACGGCGAGGTGAAACTGCAGGTGGTCGAAGGCCGGCTCACCGAGATCAGGGTCGAGGGCGAGAACCGCTTCCGGAGCCGCTTCATCGCCGGCCGCGTCGAGCCGGGCGAGCCGCTGAACGTCAGGACGCTGCAGGAGTCGATCCAGCTGCTGCTGCAGAACCCGCAGGTCGAGCGCGTCAACGCCGAGCTCGCCCCGGGCACGCAGCGCGGCGAGGCGCTGCTGCGCATGGACGTGAAGGAGGCGAAGCGCTACACCGTCGGCTTCTCGTTTGCCAACAACCGCTCGCCGGCGGTCGGCGCGAACCGCTACGAGCTGAGCGCCGCGGCGCGCAACCTCACCGGGTGGGGCGACTCGCTCTCGGTGCGCTTCGGCCACACCCACGGCCTGGACGATCAGGGCTTCACCCTCAGCATTCCCGTCACAACAAAGGACACGCTGCTCACGCTGCGCAACGAGCGGGTGAAGAGCCGCGTCATCGAGCCGCCGTTCAACATCGTGGACGTGAAGAGCAACTCCGAGACCACGGAGCTCAGCCTCGGCCACCCGGTCTACCGCACGCTGCGCAGCACGCTGACCCTCGGGGCGGGCCTGTACTGGCGCGACAACGCCACCTCGCTGCTCGGCGTGCCGTTCTCCTTCACGCCGGGTCTGGCGGACGGAAAAGCGAAGGTGACCGCCGCGCGCCTCTTCGCCGATTTCCTCGACCGCACGCAGGACAGCGTCTTCGCAGGACGCCTGACGGTCTCGAGCGGCCTGAAGCGCGGCGGCGCGACGCGCAGCACCGGGAATACGCCCGACTCGCAGTATGCCGCGGCGCTCATGCAGCTGCAGTGGGCGCGGCGCCTCGCCGCGGACGGCCGGCAGCTGGTGCTGCGCTACGACCAGCAGCTCGCGAGCGGCGAGCTGCTGCCCTCGGAGAAGTTCGCGCTCGGCGGCGCCGAGACGGTACGCGGCTACCGCGAGAACCAGATCGTGCGCGACAAGGGCTGGATCGCGTCCGCCGAGTACCGGCACCCGGTGATGCGGCTGCCGGTCGCGGGCCTGAGCGAGGGCGATCAGGACGGGCAGGTGTCGCTCGCCGCCTTCGCCGACTTCGGCCGCGCCTGGGACCATTTCGGCGCCGACGGCCGGCGCTTCATCTGGAGCGTGGGGCCGGGGGTGCGCTGGGACATCGCCGAGGGGATCTCGGCGCAGCTCTACTGGGGGCTACGGCAGAAGGACGTCGTGGTGCCGAACAACAACCCGCAGGACAAGGGCCTGCACTTCCGCGTCGGCGTGGCGCGCGCCTTCTAGCGCCGGTCTGCCGCCGCGGCGTCGGGCAGTCCGACCTGCTCGAGCAGCCTCGCGCGTTGCTCGCGCAGCACCCGGTCGCCCGGGTTCGCCTCGATCAGCTCGGAGAGCTCCGCGATGGCGTCGTACCACAGCCCCGCGGCCGCAAGCACTCGGGGTCGCGCCTCGCGCGAGGCTCCGGCGAGCTTCTCCTGCAGCCCGGCAGGCGGCGCCACCCGCTTGATGACGCCGCCCGAGATGACGTCGCTGGAGCGTTCGCGGTCATCGGGCACCAGCGACACCGTCCACTGGTACTCGACCTCGCGCTCGAGGCTCACCTTGAGGTCGGCGAGGCGCAGCCGCTGCACGCCCGCGCCGGCGAGCGGCGCGACCGGCGTCTCGACGAGCGGCGCAACCCGCTTCTCCTCCACCAGCGTCACTTCCACCCGCACGCGCGTGGGCCCGGAGATGTACCAGTAGAGCGAGGGCTGCTCGGCGGTCGTGAGGCCTACGTGATCGGGCGCGAGCACGAACACGCTCGGCAGCGGCGTCTCGGCGCCGCGCGAGCTGCCCCCGATGCGCCGCTGCGGCGCGCCGCGCATCGGCGGGGTGTAGGCGACTTCGTCCTCGGCCTTCGCCGGCTGCTGCTGCGCCATCGCCGGAAGCGCCACGCCGCAAAGCACCATCGCTGCTGCTGCAAGTCTCGATATCGAGCTCATGCCAACCCCCTCACCCCATACACCTGCAGGGGCTCAGTCTTGCCCTTCAATTCTACGCCGCCGACTTCCCACACCCGGTAGCGGCTGCCCAGCCGCGCGCGCGTGTCGGCGCTCACCAGGATGCGGTAGGCGCTTCCCGGATCCTCCGGATCCACCGGGTCGAGCTTCATGGCGCCATCTTCCTGCTTCAGGCTCTCCAGGCGCGAGGCAATATTCACACTGTCCCCGATGACCGTGGATTCCACCCGCTGCCCGCTTCCGACCGTGCCGTAGGCCAGCTCGCCGGTGTGAATTCCTACACGAAAGCCGATCGGCGGCAGGCCGCGCGAGCGCCAGCCGGCGTTCAGCCGCTCCAGGGCGGCGCGCATGGCGAGCGCGCAGTCCACCGCGGCGACGGGGTGATCCGCGCTCCGACCCGCGCGCAGGCCGAACACCGCCATCACCGCGTCGCCGATGAACTTGTCGACCACGCCGCCGTGCGCCTGCACCACCTCGGCCATCGCGCCCAGGTACTCCGAGAGCCAGTCCATCAGCGCCTGCGGGTCGAGCTTCTCGGAGATCCCGGTGAAGCCCTTGATGTCGGAGAAGAGCACCGTCGCCTCCACGCGACGCGGCCGGAAGCGCCCGTGCTCGAGGAGCTCGGCGCGGTTGCGCCAGATGTCGTCGGCGAGGGGCCGCGACACGTAGCGCGAGAAGATCTGCATCAGCACGCCGCGCTGGCGCGACTCGTGCGCCCGCAGCCACGCCGTGACCACCGCGGCGGAGAACAGCCACGCCGCGACGGTGCTCGCGACCGGAAGCCACAGTGAATGCTGGAAGGCGAGCGCCGCGGCCCCGGCGCCGGCGAGCGCACCCCCTGCGGCGAGCGCAGCGAGCGCCGCGGCGCGGTCGCGCAGCAGCGCGAGCAGGGCGCCCGCCACGCACCAGGCCGCGATCCACGCCGCCTCGGGCCACCGCCCGGGAAGCCGCATCGGCACGGTCTCGCCGCGCGCCATGCGCACGAGCTGGCTGGCCGCATGCGCGTGCAGCGCCACGCCGTGCATCGGCTCGACCGCGCCGCGGCCCTCGCGGAAGGGGCTGGCAAAGAAGTCCTTCACGCTGCGCGCGGCGACGCCCACCAGCACGATGCGCTCGCGGAACGCTTCCGGCGGCACCCGGCCGCCGAGCACCTGCCCGAAGGTGAACGTGGCGAAGGGCTGCCGCCCTCCCGCGAAGTCGAGCAGGAACTGGTAGCCCGCCGCATCGGCCGAGGCGTACGGGCCGTCGTCGGGCTCGAGCGGCCTCAGGGTCGCGCGTCCGAGCCGGAGGTGCTCGGGATTCGCGGCATCGGCGGCCGGACGCACGCCGTCGGCGGCCAGGTACCCGAGCGCCGCCCGCAGCGCGAGGCTCTGCAGCACCGTCTTGCCGTCGTCGAGAAAGAGCAGCCCCTTGCGCACCACGCCGTCGTAGTCCTCCACCACGTCGGCGAAGCCGACCTGTGCCGGGCGCTGCGCGAGCGCCGGCGGCGCAGCGACCGACGCGCCCGGGGAGGCGCCGAACTTGGCCACCGCGTAGACTTTGCGGCTCCCGGCAAGGACCGCATCGAGCCGCTCGCTCCCCGGGGGGCGCGGCCGGCCGCGGTACAGGTCGAGCGCCACGGCCCGCGGCTCGCGCGCGAGGATCGCCGCGAGCAGCTCGGCGAGCACGCCGTCGGCGAGCGGCCAGTCCAGGCGCTCGAGGTCGGCCTCGTCGGCGGCCACCAGGACCACGCGCGGATCACGCGCGACGCCGGACGAGCGCAGCTGGACGAGGAGATCCCAGGCATAGAGCTCGAGGAACTGCAGCCCCCCGGCGGCGCGCACGCCGATCACGAGCGCCGCGCAGGCGAGCCCCAGCAGCAGCGCTGCGAGCAGGGGCGCCTCGAGCAGCTGGCGAAGCCGCCCCGCCACGCCTAGAGCCAGTTGCCGATCAGCAGGAAGGGCGACCAGAAGCCGGGGTGCCGGTAGCGCGCGTCCCCGAGCATGCCGCGCTGCGCCTCCTGCAGTGCGCGCGCCTTGGACAGCGCCGGGTCGGAGAGCCTGCGGTAGAACTCCGCGACCAGCTGCGCGGACGCCTGGTCGTTGATGGTCCAGAGCGTCGCGAGCGCGCTGCGCGCCCCCGCCTTGATCGCGATGCCCGCGAGCCCGAGCGCGGCGCGCTCGTCGCCGGCCGCGGTGCGGCAGGCCGAGAGCGCGAGCAGCTCGACCGGCTCCTCGCGAAAGCGCGAGAGCTTCATCACCCGCTCCAGGCCGTCCATGTCCAGGCGCCCGTCGAACATCAGCAGAAAGCTCTTCCTGGGATCGCTGTCGAACTGCGCGTGCGAGGCGATGTGCACCACGGAATAGGGCGCGGTCCGCAGCTCGCGCTCGAAGCTCCCCACCAGGAACTCCCTGTCGGAGAGCACCTTCGAGGGCATGACGTCGCGAATCGTGCGCACCTCGGCGGCAACGTGCGGCAGCGCCGGGAAGTCCTGCACCGACAGGGTGAGCCCGCTCAGCAGCACGCGCGTGGACTGGCGCGAGAGCGCGCGCGGCTCGATCAGCCTCAGCCCCGGCGCCGTGGCGACCGCCAGGCGCTCGACGACGAAGCGCCTGCCGTCGTGCAGCGCGGCGAGCGGCACCAGGCGCAGCGGCCCGTCGGGCACGAGCACCAGCGTATCCACCGCCTCGGCTTCGAGCAGCGCCTCGAGGGGCCGCAGCAGCCAGTCGTACAGGCGCTGCGCGTGCGGCAGGTACTGGTGCGTGCTGCGCTTCTCCAGCAGCCGCCGCATCGCCAGCACCTCCGTGGTGAGACTCTCGCCGCTCACCTGCACCTCGAGCTGGCGCATGCCGGAGGGAAGCGACAGCAGCAGCTCCAGGCGCCCGGGAAGGATCACCGGGTAGAGCACCGCGGTGCGCGGCGCGAGGCGATCCAGCTCCTTCTGCCGCGCCTGCAGGTTGGCGACGCATTCGTCCTGGAAGTAGTCCTCGAGCTCGACCGCTTTCAGCCCCTCGATGGCGTCGCGCGCCTCCAGCAGGTGGCGTTGCGCCTCGGCTTGCGCGCCGAGGCGCCGCGCACGCTGCAGCTGCAGGTCGGCGTATTCCAGGTAGAGCGGCCCCACCGCCTCGCGATAGGAGCGCCGGGCCGCGCGCAGCTCCGCGATCAGGTCCTGGCGGATCGCGGCAAGGCTCGCGAGCGCGCGCCGGTACGCCGCGAGCGCATCGTCCTCGCGCGCGAGCCTGCCGAGCAGCCGCGCCGACTGCCACTGCCAGCGGTACAGCGCCTCGGTCGCCCCGGCCTGCTGTGCCGCGAGCACCGCACGGCGCGCGAGCGCGAGCGCTTCCTCGTGCCGGCCGGCCTCGGCGTAGAAGCGGCCGAGCTCGCCCGAGGCATGCGAGATCGCGCGCTGGTCGCCGATCGCCTCGCCGATGGTGCGCGCCTGCTCAAGCCACGCGTGCGCCTCGCCCGGAGCGCGCGCGCCCGCGACCGCCGCCAGGGAAATCAGGCGGTAGGCTTTCTCGTGCGTGTCGGGCATCGCGGCCGCGGCCGCCGCCGCCCGCCGCGCCAGCGGCGCGGCGTCGGGGCCGGCCG
>Ga0137796_10000168_pt1 | contig 40654 bp, 38 predicted proteins | sample OV2TP3_FD_97704 | JGI IMG/M metagenome (GOLD analysis project Ga0137796, IMG submission 97704) | reverse complement strand
ATCCCGAGGACGGGCTGGTCATTCTGTACACCAGCGGCACCACCGGGCTGCCGAAGGGCGCGGTGATCGGCCATCGCGCGATGATCGTGCGCGGGCTTTGTTTCGCGTCGGAGCTCGCGATTCCCGCCTCGGACACGTTCGTCGCATGGGCGCCGATGTACCACATGGCCTCGACGGATCAGGCGATCTCGACGCTCCTGCGCGGCGGCAAGGTGGTCCTGGTCGACGGTTTTCAGCCCGAACCGCTCCTCGACGTGATCGCGCGCGAGCGAATCGGCTGGCTGGTGCTGATCCCCGGCATGATCGACGCCATGATCGCTGCGCTGCGCGCGCGGCCCGTGCGCGCGGCCGGCATCCGCTGCTGCGGCGCGATGGCGGATCTCGTGCCGCGCCAGACGATCGCCGACGTCACCACGCTCCTCGATGCACCGTTCCTGAATTCCTTCGGCTCGACCGAGACCGGCCTGCCGCCGGCGACCGGAGCCTTGATCCCGGTGGGCGAGGCGCCGGGGCGATTGTCGAAGCGCCAGAGCGCGTTCTGCGAAATCCGCCTCGTCGATCCCGACGACCGCGAGGTGCGCGACGGCGAGCCGGGGGAGGTCGCGATTCGCGCTGCGACCCTGTTTTCGGGCTACTGGAACGCCGACGCGACCAACGCGCACGACTTCCGCGACGGCTGGTTCCACATGGGCGACGTGTTTCGCCGCAATCCGGACGGCACGCTCGATTTCGTCGACCGCATCAAGTACATGATCAAGTCCGGCGGCGAGAACATCTATCCGGCCGAGATCGAGCGGGTGATCCTCGCCGAACCGCGCGTCGCCGACGCCGTGGTGGTGAGAAAGCCGGACCCGAACTGGGGCGAGGTGCCGGTCGCGTTCGTGGCGCGGCGCGACGCGAGTCTCACCGTCGACGACCTGCTCGCGCGCTGCGAAGCGGAGCTGTCGCGCTACAAGCGTCCGCGCGAGGTGCGGTTCCTCGCGCTCGACGAGTTCCCGCGCTCCACCAGTGGCAAGATCCAGCGCCACGAGCTCGAAGCCCGGCTGCGCGGGCCGCTGCAGTGAGCGGGGATTCCGGCCACGCTGGCAGCCGAGCCTACCCTCGCCGCAGCGGGAACCATTCCGGTCAGACGACCTCGACCTGCGCACCGTGCCCGGGGGCGCTCGCCAGGCGCTGGTCGCGCGTCAGCAGCGGCGCCTCGAGCGCTTCCGCGAGCGTGACGTACGCCGCGTCGTACGCGGACAGGTTGCCGCGCAGCTCCCAGACGCGCTGCATCAGGAAGTCGTGCGGGTAACGCGTGAGGGCGAACCCCGCGAGGTCCTCGAGCGCCGCGCGGCAGCGGTCCGCCCCGACTTCGCCCGCGAGCGCGTAGCGGCGCAGGACCTGAGCCACTTCCACATCGAGCAGGTGAGGCGCGTGCAGCGTTTCGTCGGCGCTGAAGAGGCGCTCCTCCAGCGCCACGCCGGCCGGCATCCGCAGCAGCACCTCGAGCACCACCGAGGCGTCGAGGACGATCACCGGCTGTCGCGCTCGGCCCGCAACGCGCGCGCCGGGGCAAGCGATGGCGCCGCGGCCGAACGGCTCTGCAGCCTTGCGCGCAGTTCCTCGACCGACGGCCGCTCGGCCACGCGCCGGATCTCGTGCAGCAGATAGTCCGAGAGCGTCATGCCGGCCAGCGCCGCGCGCGCCTTGAGGCGCCGGTGCAGCTCGTTGGGCACGTTGCGAACTTGGATCATGATCGACATGTGCATAGAATAGTCACATGTGCTTCACATGTCGAGCCTGCGCGGCGGTTGCGGGCCCGTGCGGAGCGGCGTAAGTTTGCCCGGTCCGGACACCGGAGGAGACCATGGGCAAGAGCATCAGCTTCAAGCGCCCCGACGGCCAGAGCGTCGCCGGTTATCTCGCAGAACCCGCGCCAGCCGCAGCCGCCGCCCCCGGGATGGTGGTGATCCAGGAGTGGTGGGGGCTGAACGACCAGATCAAGGGCGTCGCGGACAAGCTTGCCGGGGCCGGCTATCGCGCGCTCGTGCCCGACCTGTACCGCGGCAAGGTCGCGCTGGAGGCGAACGAGGCCGAGCACCTGATGACCAACCTCAATTTCGGCGACGCCGCCGGGCAGGACGTGCGCGGCGCGGTGCAGCATCTCAAGGCGACCGGCAGCCGGAAAGCCGGCGTCACCGGCTTCTGCATGGGCGGTGCGCTCACGGTGCTCTCGGCCGTCAACGTGCCGGAGGCCGACGCCTGCGTGATCTGGTACGGCTTCCCGCCGCTCGAGTACGTGGACGCCTCGAAGATCAAGGCGCCGCTGCTGGGGCACTGGGCGACCGAGGACGTGCCTTTCCCGATCGGGAAGGTCGACGAGCTGGAGAAGAAGCTGCGCGGCGCGAACGTCAGGTTCGAGTTCCACCGCTACAACGCCAAGCACGCCTTCGCCAACGAGACGGCGGACTCGAAGGGCCTCGCGATGCTCAAGTACGACCCGAAGTCCGCCGAGATCGCCTGGCAGCGCACGATGGATTTCCTCGCGAAGAACCTGAAGTAAGGCCGTGAGGCTCTACCTCGTCCAGCACGGCGAGGCGCATCCCGAGTCGGTGAGCGCGCAGCGGGACCTCACCCCGCAGGGCCGCGCGGACCTGGAGAAGCTCGCCGAGCGGCTCGGCTCGCGCGGCGTGCGCGTGGCGCGCATCGCGCACGGCGGCAAGACGCGAGCGCTGCAGACCGCCGAAATCCTGGCGGCGCAGCTCGCGCCTGGAGTGAAGCCCGAGATGCTCGAAGGGCTCAGTCCCAACGATCCGGTGGCGCCGATCGCGGCCCAGGCGCGCGCTTGGGGCGAGGACACCCTCCTCGCGGGCCACCAGCCTTTCATGGGCAAGCTCGCCACGCTGCTCCTGGCGGGACGCGAGCAGTCGCCGGTGTTCGGGTTCCAGCCCGGCGGTATCGCCTGCCTGGAGCGCGGCGCCGGCGGCTGGGAAATCGCCTGGATGCTGCGGCCCGAGCTGCTGTGATCCGCGACCTGCCCGAGCTGCGCGACCGGGCGCCGGTGTTCGCGGATCGCGCGGCCGCCGGGGCCGCGCTCGCCGCGCTTCTCGAAGGCTACCGCGCGAGCGACGCGCTGGTGCTCGCGATCCCGGCGGGCGGCGTACCGGTCGCCGCCGAAATCGCAGCGCGGCTCGGGCTTGAGCTGGACGTGGCGCCGGTGAGCAAGATGCTGCTGCCCTGGACCACCGAATCCGGCTTCGGCGCCGTGGCCTTCGACGGCAGCGTCTGGATGGACCCGGAGGATCCGCGGCGCCTCGGCCTGTCGCAGGCGCAGGTCGAGCACGCGCTCGCGCAGGCGCGCGCCAAGGTCGGGCGCAGGCTCGAGCAGCTGCGCGCCCGGCGCTCCGGCTACGCGCTCAAGGGCCGGACCGCGATCGTGGTGGACGATGGCATCGCCGCGGGCTCCACGATGCGCGCCGCGGTGGCGGCGCTGCGAAAGCTCGCGCCCGCGCGCGTCGTGATCGCGGTGCCCACGGGCGGCGCGCGCTCGGTGGAGGCGCTCGCCGCGATCGCCGAGGAAGTCTGCTGCGCGAACCTGCGCCGCGGCGCGAGCTTCGCGGTGGCCGACGCCTACGGGCGCTGGTACGACGTGGACGAGGACGAAGTCGCCGCGATCCTGGCGGGCGCGCGCACTACAGCGTAAACCCGGTCTTGCTGCGCTCGTAGGAGAGCGCCTCGAAGCGCAGGCCGCGCGCTTTGGCGTGGCGGTACGCCGCGAGGACCTCGCCGCGCGCCGGCCGGCGCGCGAGCGGCCGGTAGCGCTCCATGAACTTGGCGTTCCCCGGATCGCAGTAGTTGTCCGGATGGTACTGGTCCATGACGTTGACCGGGACCTGCGGCATCTGCGCGGCGATCCAGTCGAGCACCGGCACGGTGCAGCACTCGATGTGTCCCGGCATGATCAGGTGGCGGAGCGTGAGGTCTTCGCCCCAGTCGCGCAGCAGCAGCAGATTGCGCGTCACCGTCTCCCAGTACCAGCCGGTGCGTGCGAGCTCGAGCGCGCAGCGCCCCGGCCCGAACTTGAGGTCGGGCAGCCAGACGTCCATGGTGAGGCGCAGCAGCTTCATCGCCTCGTCGGTCATGAAGAAGTTCGAGTTCCAGAGCATCGGGGCGTTGAACGCGCCCTCGTACGTCGCGTGCTCGCGCCGCGCGCGATACCCGAGGAAGCGGTCCGCCTTGACGGCGAGCGCCGCCTCGAGGTCCTCGCGCCCCGGCTCGAGCCGCGGCAGCAGCGCGATCGCCTCGAGGACCGTGTGCAGGTGGATCGTGGGATCGCCGCCCACCCAGTTGACGTTGTGGCAGCCCTCGACCCGCAGCACCCAGGCCATGGTCGCAAGCGTGCGCGCCGCGACCTCCTCGCCGTTCAGCCGGTCGGTAGAGATGTCGCCGTTCTGGCAGAACGCGCAGCGCATGTTGCACGAAGTGAAGAAGATGGTCCCCGAGCCGTGGGTGCCGCGGTAGACGAGCTCCTCGCCGCGGTGGTGGAAGTAGCTCGAGACGCGCGTGCCGGAGGCGAGCTTGCAGGCGCCGGGCTTCTCCCCCTTGCGGCGATCGACGCCGCAGTCCCAGCGGCAGAAGTTGCAGTGCGCGAGCATGCGCCGCGCGAGCTCGGCGACGAGATCGAGCAGGCTCGGATGCGGCTGCTCCCCGGGCAACCGCTTCTGCTCCGCGCGGATCCGCTCCCGCAACGCGAGAAACGCCTGCGTCCCCACATCGAGCGCTCCCCAGAGTTCCGGCTCGGGCGCATCGAGCGCGATTCCGGCAGCGAGGCTCGCGCAGATACGGAACTTCGCGGGCAGGCGGTTGGCCGCCACCCCGCCGTACCAGTCCATGCCGAGGGCGTCGAGCGCGCTCACGCGCCGCGGCCGCGGATCAGGTCGGCCGCTTTTTCCCCGATCATGATGGTCGGCGCGTTGGTGTTGCCCCCGATCAGCGTGGGCATCACCGAGGCATCCACCACGCGCAGGCCGTCCACGCCCCGGACCTTGAGCTCCGGATCGACGACCGCGTGATCGTCCGTGCCCATCCGGCAGGTCCCCACCGGGTGGTAGAGCGTGTCGCACCGGCGGCGCAGCTCGCGCTCGATCTCCTCGTCCGTGTGCACGCGCGCGGTGCGCAGCGGCTCGCCGCGGAACGGCGCCAGCGCGGGCGCTTCCAGGATCCGGCGCGCGAGCCTGAAGCCCCTGATCAGCGTCTCGACGTCGGCGCGCTCGGTGAGGAAGCCGGGGTCGATGAGCGGCGCCGCGCGCGGATCGGCGCTCGCGAGCTCCAGGTGGCCCACGCTCTTCGGGCGCAGCACGCAGACGTGGCAGCCGAAGCCCATGCCGAAGACGGGCGTTCTGGCGTGGTTCTCGGCCATGGCGATCATGAAGTGCAGCTGCAGGTCGGGGAGCGGTTGGGCCGGCTCGCTCTTCACGAAGCCCCCGGCTTCGGCGTAGTTGGTGGTGAGCATGCCGCGGCGCTCCTCGCGGTAGAGCTTGAGGTACTTCAGGAAGCGCAGCGCGAACGCGGGCGCGAGCCCGAAGAGCTCATTCGAGCCCGAGCGGTAGCAGAGCAGGTAGTCGATGTGGTCCTGCAGGTTGCGTCCCACCCCGGGCAGGTGACGGACCACGGCGATGCCGTGGCGCCGCAGCGCCTCGCCGTCGCCGATCCCGGAGAGCATCAGCAGCTGCGGCGACTGCAGCGCGCCGGCGCTCACGATCACCTCGCGCCGCGCACGCAGCATCTGGCGCGCTCCACCCTGCTCGAGCTCGACGCCCACGGCGCGCCCGCCCTCGAGCACGACGCGCCGCGCAGCGGCGCCGGTGATGACGCGCAGGTTGGGCCGCGAAAGGTACGGCGTCAGGTAAGCCTTCGCCGCCGAGCAGCGCTCGCCGTCCTTCTGCGTGACCTGGTAGGCGCCGACGCCCTCCTGTTCCGTCCCATTGAAGTCCGCATTGCGCTTCAGCCCTACTTGCTCGGCCGCCGCCACGAAGCGCTCCTGGAAGGGGTTGCCGGTGCGCAGCGCCGCGACGTTGAGCGGCCCGCCGCTGCCGTGGAGCTCGTCCCGGAACTGCTCGTTGTGCTCGGCGCGCTTGAAGTACGGCAGCACCTCCGCGAAAGACCAGTCGCGGTTGCCGAGCGCGGCCCAGCGGTCGTAGTCGCTGCGATGCCCGCGAATGTAGATCATCGCGTTGATCGAGCTCGAGCCGCCGAGCACTCTGCCGCGCGGCTGGTAGCCGCGCCTGCCGCCCAGCCCCGGCTGCGGCACGGTCTGGAAGGCCCAGTTGTTGAGCCGCGTAGGCACCATGGCGACGACGCCCGCTGGACAATGCACGAAGGCGCTGTCGTCCCGGCCGCCCGCCTCCAGCAGGCAGACCGAGCGTCCCGGGTCCTCGCTCAGGCGCGAAGCAACCACGCAGCCCGCCGAGCCGCCGCCCGCGACGACGTAATCGAATTCGCTCATGCGCGCAGCGGCAGCCGCCGCACGGGCTTGCCCGTAGCGGCGAACACGGCGTTGGCGACCGCGGGCGCGATCGGCGGCGTGCCCGGCTCGCCCACCCCGCCGAGGTGCTCCCAGCCGCTCTCCACGATCTCGACCTCGATCGCGGGGCAGTCGGCCATGCGCACGACGTTGTAGTCGGTGAAGTTGGACTGCTCCACGCGCCCGCCCTGCAGCGTGATCGCGCCGTGGAGCGCGGCCGAGAGGCCGAACACGATTCCGCTCTCCATCTGGGCGGCCACGGTGTCGGGATTGAGCGCGCGGCCGCAGTCGATCGCGCACACCACGCGGCGCACGCGCAGCGCGCCGCCCTGCCCCACCTCGACCTCGGCGACCTGCGCCACGATGGAGTGGAACGACTCGGCGAGCGCGATGCCCCGCCCGGCGCGCACGCCGGCGGGCGCCTCGAGCGGCGTGCCCCAGCCCGCCTTGCGCGCCGCCGTCTCGAGCACGCGCAGGTGCCGCGGCGCGCCCGCGAGCATCGCGCGCCGGAACTCGTAGGGGTCCCTGCCCGCCGCACGCGCCACCTCGTCCATGAACGCCTCGACGAAGAACGCGTTGTAGCTGTGGCCCACGCTGCGCCAGTAGCCCACCGGCACCGGCTGGCTCGCGAGCACGTGCTCCACCAGCCGGTTCGGCATGGCGTAGGGGAGGTCGTAGGCGCCCTCGGCCACGGTCTTGTCCTTCAGCAGGTCGGAGGCCGCCGCCGGGAGCAGCCGGGCGGTCAGTCCCTGGGTGCAGGACTGCCCCACGATGCGGTGCTGCCACGCCGCGATGCGGCCCTGCGCATCGAGCGCGCAGCGCAGCCGCGAAAGCGCCAGCGGCCGGTAGACGTCGTGCTGGATGTCCTCCTCGCGCGACCAGAGGAGCTGCACCGGCGCGCCGGGCAGGCGCGCCGCGATCGCGGCCGCCTCGACCACCACGTCCATCTCGGCGCGCCGGCCGAAGCCGCCGCCGAGGAACGGGGTGTGCACCGTCACCGCGTCGCTCGGCAGCCCCGCCGCCTTCGCCGCGAACCACTTCACCAGCGTGGGCGCCTGGGTCCCGGCCCAGATCTCGCAGCGGCCCTCCTTCACCAGCGCGGTGGCGTTCATCGGCTCCATCGCCGCGTGCGCGAGGTAGGGCACCTCGTGCTCCGCCTCCACGAGCGTTGCCGCGCCCTTGAAAGCCGCGCCGACGTCGCCGACCTCCTCGTAGGCCCGCGCGTTTCCGCTCGCGAGGAGCCTGGCGTACTCGGCGCGCTGGCGCGCGGAGTCCAGCCCGGCATGCGGGCCGCCCTCCCATGCGATCTCGAGTGCCGCGAGCGCGGTCTTCGCGCGCCACCAGCCGTCGGCCACGATCGCGACCGCGGCGGCGCTGGTGGGGGTCGAGGCGAGCTCGATGACCGCGACCACCCCCGGCCGGCGCCTGGCGCGCTCCGCATCGAGCGACTTCAGCCGGCCGCCGAACACCGGGCAGTGCGCGATCGCCGCATAGCGCATGCCGGGAAGCCGAACGTCGATGCCGAAGCGCGCGCTGCCGTCGCTCTTCGCGGGCACGTCGAGGCGCGCCTGCGGCCGGCCGAGGAGGCGGAACTGCCGCGGCTCCTTGAGCGCGACGCGCGAGGGCGGCTCGAGTCTCCCTGCCTCCTGGGCGAGCTCGCCGTACGCGAGCCGCTTCCCGCTCCCCGAGTCGATCACCTGCCCCGCCTCGGTGCGGCAGTCGGCCACCGCCACGCCCCAGCGCTTCGCGGCCGCCGCCAAGAGCATCGCGCGCGCGGCGGCGCCCGCCGCGCGCATCACGAGCCAGGCGTCGCGCACGCTGGAGGAGCCGCCCGTCGCCTGCACGCCGAGAATCTCGGCAAAGCGGTACTGTGTCAGGCGCGCCGTTTCGGCGAACCAGCCATGGTCATCCGGCCGGAACGGCACCGCGTCGGCAAGCAGGGTGGCGTTGGCGTACACCGAGTCCACGGGCGCCTGCTCGAAGCGCAGGGCCGCAACCTCGCAATCCAGCTCCTCGGCGACGAGCAGCGGCAGCGCGGTGGTGATCCCCTGCCCCATCTCCTGGCGCGGGATCATCACCGTCACCGTGCCCCCGGAAGCGATCTTCAGCCAGGCATTGAAGACGGCTTCGCCGGCGAGCGCGGCGAGTGCCGCGGGGCGGCGCAGCCGGTCGCGCTCGCGATAGAACAACCACCCTCCGATCGCCAGGGCGCCGCCGGCGGCGCCGGCGGCGATCAGCAGCCTGCGGCGCAGCCTGCTCGCCGGCGTGCCCGCCACGCGCTAGCCCTTCGCGAGCCGCGCCGCCGCGCGATGGATCGCGCGGCGCACCCGCGGATAGGTGCCGCAGCGGCAGATGTTGGTGATCGCGCCGTCGATGTCGCCGTCGCCCGGCCCGGGCTTCGCCTCGAGCAGCGCGAGGCAAGCCAGCATCAGCCCCGACTGGCAGTAGCCGCACTGCGGCACCTGCTCGGCGATCCAGGACTCGCGCAGCGCCTGCCACGCGGGGCGGGCCGCCGCGCCCTCGATGGTGACGATCTGCTTGTCGAGGATCGAGCCGAGCGGCACCACGCAGGCGCGCTGCGCCCGCCCGTCGACCAGCACGGTACATGCGCCGCACGCGGCGACGCCACAGCCGAACTTGGTGCCCACCAGGCCGAGCGCATCGCGCAGCGCCCAGAGCAGCGGCGTGGCCGCATCGGCGTCGACATCGCGCCGCTGGCCGTTGACCGTGAGTGCAGGCATGCGGCCATATAATAGTCCGATGGGAGAGAAGGGGAACGGCGGCAGCCGCGCGCGGCCGCATCTTCAGCGCTCCTACCTGGGAGCGGGCGCGGCGGCGGTGATGGCGCTGGTGCTCGCGCTCGCCGCGGTCCTCGAGCTGATCGAGCCGGAAGTCGCCGCCGAAGGCTGCGTCGCGCTGGCGGCGCTCGCGGCCGTGTTCTACGCGCTGCTGCGCTCTGGATTCAGCCTGCGCTTCGCCGACCCCGCGCTCATCGCCGCGCAGCTCGCGGCGGCGTTCCTGCTGCTCGCCTGGCTCACCTACCGCGCCGAGGACACGCCCGCGGCGATCCCGATGCTCTACATGGTGGCGATGCTCTACGGCGTGCTGCGCCTGGAGAGGACGCCGCTGCTCGTGCTCGCCGCGCTCGCGGTGGTGACCCACGGCACCGCGCTGTTCATGCTCATCGACCAGGGGCACCGCATCCACCTGCCCACGGCGTGGACGCAGTTCGGCGCGCTGGCCGCGGGCCTCGCCTGGTCGGTTTTCGCCGCCGGGTCGATCTCGCGCCTGCGCGCGCACCTTGCGGAGGCGCACCGGCGCCTGCACGACCTCGCGGAGGAGGCGAGGGACAAGGCGAGCCGCGACGCGCTCACCGGCGCCTTGCACCGCCACCACCTGGTGGAGGCGCTGGAGCGCGAGGTCTCGCGCGCCGACCGCCTCGGCAAGCCGCTGTGCGTGGCGCGCGTGGATCTCGACCGCTTTCGCAGCCTGAACGAGACCTTCGGCCACGCCGCGGGCGACGCGGCGCTGCGCCGCTTCGCGCTGGTGTCGCAGGGCATCCTGCGCGATATCGACCTGTTCGGGCGCTATGGCGGCAAGGAGTTCCTCGTCGTCATGCCCGACACCGACCTCGCGGGCGCGCTCATCGCCGCCGACCGGCTGCGCGCGGCGCTCGATCACACCACCTTCCCCGAGCTGCGCGCCGGCTACCGCGTCAGCTGCACGATCGGGCTGGCGCAGCACGCGAGGAACGAGCCTGCAGGGCGCGTCGTCTCGCGCGCCGAGGCGGGGCTCAATTTCGGCAAGGCCGCGGGGCGCGACCGTGTCGTCGCGCTCGGCGCGGACGGCGCGCCGCTGCCGGCGCGGCACGCCGCCTAGATGCCGCTCAAGCCCTCGAAGTTCGCCCTCGAGGAGGAGATCTCGGTCTCGGGCAAGGTGCTGCGGGTCGTCGGCCGGCTGCAGCTCGAGGACGCCGACGGCCAGCCGCTGACCCGCTACCAGCTCGCCGAGCCCTCCGGCGCTGCGCAGATCCTGGAAGAGCGCGCGGCGGGCTTTGCGCTGCTGCGACAGTTCTCGAGCGCCGCCCAGCCCGTCGCCGCCGGAAGCACCGTCACGGTGATGGGAGAGAAGTACACCCTCGCCAAGGTCAGCAAGCTCAAGGTGCTCGGCGTCGAGGGACGCCCGCCGGGCGGCGCCCCGAATGCGCCGCTCGTTCTCTCGGGTGCCTTCCAAGGCTCGATGGGGGCGCTGCTGCGCGAGATGGCGCCCGGTGCGGCGGCGCAGAGCTTCTTCTCGCTCAAGCCGCTGCAGGCGGAGGAAGTGCTCTCGGGCGCGCAGCGCGGGGCGCTGGCCGAAGCCGAGCGGCTCGCCGCCGAGCAGCGCGCGCAGGCCGAAGCCGAGTCCGGCGAGGAGGACGGCGCCGGGTCGAGTCCGCTCAAGAAGGCGGTCGGCTGGATCGTTACCATCCTGGTCGTGGTGGGCCTCGCCTACGCCTGCTCGGGGTCGGACGAGGAGTCTTGGGGCAGCGCGCGCTCGAGCTTCAGTCGGGGGAGCAGCGGTGGCAAGTGAGACCCTGGCCCGCCCGCTGAGCGGCGGGCCGCTCGTGCGGCTGTCTTCGGCGCTGCTCGTCTCGGCCTGCGGCCTGGTGTAGGAGCTGGTCGCGGGCGCGCTCGCCTCCTGCCTCGTCGGCGACACGCTGACGGGCGCGAGTAGGCTGAGCGAAGGAAATCAGGCGGCGCCGCGATAGCGCTCGCGCAGCTTCACCTTCCAGAACTTGCCGGTCGAGGTGCGCGGGATCGCCTCGAGGAACTCGAAGCGGTCCGGCAGCTGCCACTTCGCGAACGCGCCCGAGAGGTGCGTGCGCAGCTCTTCCGTCGAAACCTGCCTGCCCTGCTTGAGCACCACGCAGGCGAGCGGCCGCTCGGTCCACTTCGGGTCGGGCACTGCGATCACCGCAGCCTCCTGCACCGCGGGGTGCGCCATGAGCAGGTTCTCCATGTCGACCGAGCTGATCCACTCGCCGCCGGACTTGATCAGGTCCTTGGTGCGGTCGGTGATGCGCACGTAGCCGTGGGCGTCGATGGTGGCCACGTCGCCGGTGCGCAGCCACCCGTCCGCGGTGAACTTCTCCGGCTCGTTAGGCACCTCGTGGTAGCCGCCGGCGATGAAGGGGCCGCGCACCTGGATCTCGCCCGCCGATTTTCCGTCCCACGGGCATTCCGAGCCGTCCTCGGCCGCCAGGCGGATGTCCATCACCGGCGCCGGCACGCCCGCCATCGCGTAGCGCGCGAAGCGCGCCTCCTGGTCGAGGTGCTGCAGCTCCGGCTTGATGTAGGACACGGTGCCGAGCGGGCTCATCTCGGTCATGCCCCAACCGTGGCAGATCTGCGCGCCGTGGCGCTTGTAGGCGCGGATCATCGCCTCGGGAACGGGCGCGCCCCCCACCAGCATGCGCATGTCGGGCGGCAGCTTGTAGCGCTCCGGCTGCGAGTCGAGCAGCTGCAGCATCGTCATCCAGATGGTCGGCACGCCGAGGACATAGGTCGGACGCTCGGCCGCGAACAGGTCCAGCAGGTCCTCGGGATGCAGGTGCGGCCCGGGAAAGATCATCTTGATGCCCATCAGCACGCAGGCATAGGGCATACCCCAGCAGTTGGCGTGGAACATGGGCGTCGCCGGCAGCACGCTGTCGGTCGCCGAGAGGCCCCAGTGGTCGGGCTGGTTGGCCATCAGGGTGTGGATCACCGTGGAGCGGTGGGAATACACCACCCCCTTGGGGCGCCCGGTCGTGCCGGAGGTGTAGCACATGGCGACCGGGTCGTCTTCATCGTGCGCAGGATAGGAAAACGCCGCGGCATCGACGTCGATGAAGCGCTCGTAGTCCAGGAACGCAGCCCCGACCGTCGCGCCGCTGAAGGGCACCACGATCACCTTCTCGAACGCGTGCTTGCCGCGGACCTGCGCGTAGAGCGGCAGCAGGATGTCGTCCACGATCAGGAACCGGTCCTGGGCGTGGCCGGCGATCCAGCCGATCTCCTCGGGCGCGAGGCGCAGGTTGAGCGTGTGCATCACGCCGCCCGCCGCCGGGATGCCGAAGTAGCACTCCAGGTGCGCGTAGTGGTTCCAGCACAGCGTCGCCACGCGGTCACCCTTCTTCAATCCCGCGGCGAGCAGCGCCGCCGCGAGCCCGCGCGCGCGCCGGTAGAAGTCGGCGAAGCGATGGCGCACCAGCGACTTGTCCGGCCGGCGGCTGACGATCTGCGACTCGGGGTAGAGGCGCCCGGCGCGCTCGAGCAACTGGTTGAGCGAAAGCGGCGCGCGCTGCATCGTCGAGCGGATCACGCCGTCGCCTCCCTATTTGACTGGACCGGATCATCGTCCGACAATCCGACGCAATTTGCAATCACCCGGTGCGCTCGCCGGGGCATCGTCTGATGGAGGAGGGTCTATCGGTACGACTGATGCGGGGGCGTTGCTGCGCGTGCGGAGCGTGGGCGTGCGCTTCGGCGGCATCGTCGCCCTCGACGAGGTTTCGTTCGATGTCGAGCGCGGCCTCATCGTCGGGCTGATCGGGCCCAACGGCGCCGGCAAGACGACCCTCTTCAACTGCCTGTCGCGGCTCTACCCCTGCGACAGCGGCGACATCCTGTTCGACGGCGAGTCGCTGCTGCCGGTGCCCCGGCACCGCATCGCCGCGCTCGGCATCGGCCGCACCTTCCAGAACCTGGCCCTGTTTCGCACCATGTCGGTCCTCGACAACGTGCTGGTAGGCCGCCACTGCCGCACGCACAGCGGCTTCTTCGCCAACGCCGTGCGCCTGCCGGGCGTGCCCGCGGAGGAGCGCGACACGCTGCACAAGGCGCAGCTGCTCGTCGGCATGCTCGGGCTGGGCGCAGTCGCCCGTGCGCGCGTCGCCGATCTTCCCTTCGGCACGCAGAAGCGCGTCGAGCTCGCTCGCGCGCTCGCCGCCGAGCCGAAGCTGCTGCTGCTGGACGAGCCGGCGAGCGGCCTCAACCACGAGGAGGTGGGCGCGCTCGGCGCGCTCATCAGGGAGATCCGCGACCGGCTCGCGCTCACGGTGCTGCTGGTCGAGCACCACATGAGCCTGGTGATGAGCGTCTCGGACCGCGTCGTGGCGCTCAACTTCGGCCGCAAGATCGCCGAGGGCACGCCCGCCGAGGTGCAGCGGGACCCCGAGCTGATCCAGGCCTACCTCGGGACGGGACACTGATGGCGCTGCTCGAGGCGCGGGACCTGCGCGCCGCCTACGGGCTGACGCGCGTGCTGCACGGCATCAGCTTCTCCATGGAGCCGGGCACCATCACCACACTGCTCGGCGCCAACGGCGCGGGCAAGACGACCACCCTGCGCGCGCTCTGCGGCATGGTGAAGACTCAAGGCGACATCCGCTTCCAGGGCGCGCCGATCGCCGGCCGCGCCACCGAGGATGTCGTGCGCCTGGGCGTCGCGCACGTCCCGGACGGTCGCGGCACCTTCGTCAACCTCAGCACCGAGGAGAACCTGCGCCTGGGGGCCTACACGCGCAAGGACCGCCATGCGGTGGAGCAGGACTTGGAGCGCGTCTACGGCTACTTCCCGCGCCTGCGCGAGCGCCGCGGCCAGCAGGCGGGCACGCTCTCGGGCGGCGAGCAGCAGATGCTCGCCGTCTCGCGCGCCCTCATGCTGAGGCCGAAGCTGATGCTGCTCGACGAGCCCTCTTTCGGGCTCGCGCCGCTGGTGGTGAAGGAGCTGTTCGGGATCCTGCGCCAGGTCAACGAGAGCGAGCGCGTCAGCATGCTGGTGGTGGAGCAGAACGCCGCCATGGCGCTCGACCTGGCCGACCACGCCTACCTCATCGAGACCGGGCGCGTGGTGCTCTCGGGCACGGCGGACGAGATCAGGCGCGACGACGCAGTGCGCCGCTCCTACCTCGGATACTAGGGGACGCAGCCTTGGAAGCCTTCCTCCACCAGGTTCTCGCCGGCCTCGCCACGGGCGGCATCTACGCCAGCCTCGCCCTGGCGCTGGTCATGATCTATCAGGCGACCCATCTCGTGAACTTCGCGCAGGGCGAGATGGCGATGTTCGCCACCTACATCGCCTGGACGCTGGTCAACGCGGGCATGCCTTACTGGCCCGCCTTCCTGCTCACGGTCGGCTTCGCATTCGTGCTCGGCGTGGTGATCGAGCGCGTCATCATCCGCCCGGTGGAGAACGCGCCCGTGCTCGCGGTGGTGGTCGTGTTCATCGCCCTGCTCATCATCCTCAACAGCGTCACCGGCTGGATCTACACCTACACCATCAAGACCTTCCCCTCGCCGTTCCCGACCCAGCCCGTGTTCGGCAAGTACATGTCGGCCCACGAAGGCGGCGCGATCGGCGTGACCCTGGTGGTGCTGCTCGCGCTGTACGCGTTCTTCCGCTTCACGCCCCTGGGCCTCGCGTTGCGCGCCGCGGCGCAGAACCCGGAATCGGCGCGCCTGGTCGGCATCCGGGTGGGCTGGATGCTCGCGCTCGGCTGGGGGCTGGCCGCAGCGGTCGGCGCGGTCGCCGGCATGATGGTGGCACCCATCGTCTACCTCGACCCGAACATGATGGGCGGCGTGCTGCTGTACGCCTTTGCCGCCGCGCTCGTCGGCGGCATCGACAACCCGGCCGGGGCGGTTTTCGGCGGCTTCCTCGTCGGCGTGCTGGAGAACGTGCTCGGCGCGTTCGTCATCGGCAACGAGCTCAAGCTGGCGGTGGCGCTGGTGCTGATCATCGGCGTGCTGGTGGTGAAGCCCTCGGGATTCTTCGGCAAGGTGCTGGTGACCCGCGTATGAGCCGGCGCCAGCTGATGGTCGCAGCGGTGCTGCTGCTTGCAGCCTGCGCGCTTCCGTTCGCGGTGAGCGACTACCGCACGTTTCAGTTCACGCTGGCCCTGGTGTACGCCACCGCGCTGCTCGGGCTGAACCTGCTCACCGGCTACAATGGGCAGATCTCGCTGGGCCACGGCGCGTTCTACGCGATCGGCGCCTACTGCACGGCCATCCTCATGGACCAGTATGGCGTGCCCTACTGGGCGACGCTGCCGGTCGCTGCCGCCGTCTGCCTGGGGGTGGGATTCCTGTTCGGCTTGCCCGCGCTGCGCCTGGAAGGCCTGTATCTCGCGCTGGCGACGTTCGCGCTCGGCGTGTCGCTGCCGTCGCTCCTCAAGTACCACGACCTGGAGAAGTGGACCGGTGGCGTGCAGGGCATCGTCATCAACAAGCCCCAGCCGCCGCTTTTTTTCTCGTCGCTCGGCCTGCCGATCAACCAGGACCAGTGGCTTTACTACTTCACCCTCGCCGTGACCGTGCTGATGTTCGTCCTCGCCTGGAACCTGCTGCGCGGGCGCATCGGGCGCGCGATGGTCGCGATCCGCGACCAGCACACCGCGGCGGAGGCGATGGGCGTCAATACGGCGATGGTGAAGTCGCTCACCTTCGGCGTCTCGGCGATGTACACGGGCGTCGCCGGCGCGCTGGGGGCGATCGCGATCCAGTACGTGGCGCCCGACAGCTTCAATTTCTTCCTGTCGATCGTGTTCCTGGTCGGCATCGTGATCGGGGGCCTCGCCTCGATCTCCGGGGCCGTCTACGGCGCGCTGTTCATCCAGTTCGTGCCCAACATCGCTGACGAGATCTCGAAGGCCGCCCCCTGGGCGATCTTCGGCGTATTCCTGATCGGTTTCGTGTACCTGATGCCGACGGGAGTCGCGGGCGCCGTGCGCATGGCACTGGCGCGGCTGACGCGAAAGGCGCAGAATCCGTGACGCACTACGACAGGAGGAGGCAGCCATGAAACTGAAGCTCGCACCCATCGCAGCCCTGCTGGCCGTCGCACTCGCCTCGCCGGCGGCATTGGCGCAGAAGAAGTACGACCCGGGCGCGTCCGACACCGAGATCAAGATCGGCAACACCAACCCGTACAGCGGCCCGGCGTCTTCCTACGGCACCATCGGCAAGGCGATCAGCGCCTACTGGAAGATGGTGAACGAGAAGGGCGGCGTCAACGGCCGCAAGATCAACTTCATCTCCTACGACGACGGCTACAGCCCGCCCAAGACCGTGGAGATGGTCCGCAAGCTGGTCGAGCAGGACAACGTCCTGTTCGTCTTCCAGACGCTCGGCACGCCGCCCAACACGGCGATCCACAAGTACATGAACGCGAAGCAGGTGCCGCAGGCCTTCGTCGCCACCGGCGCCACGAAATGGAACGATCCGAGGAATTTCCCCTGGACCATGGGCTGGCAGCCGAACTACCAGACCGAGGGACGCATCTACGCGGCGCACATCCTCAAGAGCAATCCCAGGGCCAAGATCGGCGTCCTTTACCAGAACGACGACTACGGCAAGGACTACCTCAAGGGCTTCAAGGACGGCCTGGGCGACAAGGTGGGAATGATCGTCAAGGAAGTCTCCTACGAGGTTGCCGACCCGACGGTCGACTCGCAGATCGTGCAGCTCCAGGCTTCCGGCGCGGACACGTTCTTCAACATCACGATCCCCAAGTTCGCGGCGCAGGCGATCCGCAAGGCGTACGACACCGGCTGGAAGCCGACGCACTATCTCAACAGCGTGTCGGCCTCCGTCGGCTCGGTGATCAAGCCGGCCGGGCCCGAGAAGGCAGTGGGGATAATATCCACGGCGTATATCAAGGATCCCACCGACCCGCAGTGGAAAGACGATCCTGCGATGAAGGAGTGGGAGACGTTCATGAAGAAGTACTACCCCGAGGGGAACCCGGTGGACCCCTTCAACGTCTACGCTTACGCGGTGTCACAGACCCTGCACCAGGTCCTCAAGCAATCGGGCGACAACCTGACCCGCGCCAACGTCATGAAGCAGGCCGCCAGCCTGAAAAAATACCGGCCGGAGACCTTGTTGCCCAAGATCTACATCAATACCGGCGCCGGGGACTTCGCCCCGATCGAGTCGGAGCAGCTGACGCGCTTCGACGGCCAGACCTTCAAGCTCTTCGGCGAGGTGATCGGCAAGTAGCCTGCTGCATTGTGGCAAGGTAAAAGCGCGGGCTTCGGCTCGCGCTTTTTTTGGGAGAGGGTGAGGCATGGATCTGAGCGACAAGGCGCTGCGCCTGAAGCCCGCGGGCATGGCGCAGGCGGAATGGGAGATCAGGCTTGAGCTCGCGGCCTGCTACCGCGCGTTCGACTGGCTGGGCTGGACCGAGCTCATCTACAACCACGTCACGGCGCGGGTACCCGGGCCCGAGCGCCATTACCTCATCAACCCGTACGGCCTGTGGTACAGCGAGGTCACGGCCTCCAACCTCGTCAAGGTCAACCTCGCGGGAGAGGTGCTCGACGGCTCGAAGTACCCGGTCAACAGGGCGGGCTTCGTCATCCACAGTGCGATCCACGGCGCGCGCGAAGAGGCGCACTGCGTCATCCACACCCATACCACCGCCGGCAGCGCGGTCGCCTGCAAGAAGGACGGCCTGCGCTTCGACAACTTCTACAGCGCGCTGCTCTACGGCGAGGTCGCCTACCACGACTTCGAGGGCGTGAGCACGGACACCGCCGAGCAGCCGCGCCTGGTGGCGAGCCTCGGGCCGAAGCACGTGCTCGTCCTGCGCAACCACGGGTTGCTCGTCACCGGCTCATGCATCGCCGACGCCTTCATCCGCTACTGGACGCTCGAGCGCGCCTGCCAGATCCAGGCCGCTGCCGATGCCATGGCGGGCGACAGCCTGCCGATCGCACGCCAGGTGCTCGAGGACACGCCGCGGCGCATCGCGGGGTTCCGCGCCGGAGCGCGGCCCGGCGGGGAGACGTTCGACGCGCTGCTGCGCCGCGCCGGGATCCGTTACGAAGACATCGCCTGAAGGAGGACCAACGCATGGACAAGAAGGCCCACCGGGAACGCTACGACGCCGGACTGAAGACCCGCCGCGAAGTGCTCGGCGCCGCCCACGTCGACCGCTCACAGGCGGCGGTGGATGACTTCGGCCGCGAGTTCTCCGAGCTGCTCAACACCTACTGCTGGAACGACATCTGGAACCGCCCCGGGCTGGATCGCAAGACGCGCTCGCTGCTCAACCTCGCCATGCTCTCGGCGCTCGGCCGCGAGCACGAGCTCAAGCTGCACGTCACCGGCGCGCTCAACAACGGCCTCAGCAAGGACCAGATCAAGGAGGTGTTCCTGCAGGTCGCGATCTACTGCGGCGTGCCCGCCGCGGTGGTGAGCTTCCGCTGCGCGCGCGAGGTGTTCAAGGAGTGCGGCGTCTGATCGTCGGCTTCATCGGCCTGGGCACCATGGGCCGGCGGATGGCGGCGAACCTGGCCCGCGCCGGGCACCGGCTGCAGACCTACGACCTGAGCGGCACGGGCAACCGCCGCTCGCCGCGCGAGGCAGCGGCCGGCTCGAGGATCCTCATCACCATGCTGCCCGACGGCAGGGCGGTGCGCCGCGCGGTGCGCGGCGCCCTCCCCGGCCTCGCCCGTGGCGCGATCGTGATCGACATGAGCTCATCGGACCCGGCCACGACCTGCGCCCTCGGCAGGGAACTGGCGAAGCGCCGGATCGCCATGCTCGATGCGCCGGTCTCCGGCGCCAAGGCCAAGGCGAAGGACGGCACGCTCGCGCTCATGGTGGGCGGAGACCCCGCGGTGCTGCGGCGCGCGCGGCCGGTGCTCGGCTGCATGGGCAGCGCCATCTTCCATACCGGCAAGCTCGGCTCGGGGCACGCCACCAAGGCGCTCAACAACTACCTGGGTGCCGCCGGCACCATCGCGGGCTTCGAGGCGCTGCTCGTGGGGCGCAGGTTCGGCCTCGACCCGAGAACGCTGGTCGACGCGATCAATGCCTCGAGCGGCAGGAACAGCACCACCGAGCGCAAGATTCCCCAGCAGATCTTCACCGGGGCCTTCGCGTCGGGCTTCAGGCTAGCGCACATGACGAAGGACGTCGGCATCGCGGCTGCCATCGCGCGCGCGGCGGGCGTGCCCGTACCCTACCTCAGGGCGACGCTGCGGATGTGGCGCGACGCGCACCGCCGGCTGCCTGCGGGCGCAGACCATACCGAGATGTACCGCTACCTGGCGCGAATGCGGCCTCCATCTCGCGCCGCAGGCGCACGGCGCCCACGCTCTCGTCCACGGCGACGTCGCTCCACCTGAGCGGCTGGCCGGCGGCGACCGGCTTGAGCAGCTTGCAGCCGTGCGCGAGACCGAGGGGCAGGCAGCCCTGCGCGAGCGAATCCTCGGCGGGCGTGAGCCGGCCGACCACGGTGTAGCCGCCCTCGCCGTCCAGCATCTCGCCCGCCTTGAGCGCGCGCTTCGCCGTGGCGACCGCGTCGGCGCGCCAGCCCGTCGCGCAGCCCGTGGGCTCGCGCCGCAGGCCGACCGAGGCGACCGAGATGCCGGCCTCCAGCCCGATCAGGTGCCAGCGCTTGTACAGGCACGCGTAGCGGCCGCTGTCGTCGGTCTTCACGCCGTACTCGGCGAAGCAGCGGCGGATGTAGTCGGTCTCGCCCTCGAACGCGACCCAGACGCCGAAGCGGATGTCGTAGGGAATCGGCCTGCCGTCGGGCTCGAGCGAGGAGATCACCTCGACCTGGCCCTTGTGGTGCAGCACGCCGCCCTCGCCGCGCGGCCGCATCAGGTTCGGGATCTGGTCGACGCTGCCCGGCGGGAACGCGAGGCCGCCCGGCGCGGGCGTGAGGCCGGTGGCGTTGCATACGGCGCTCGTCTCGATCGCGGGCTTGGAGCCGTCGAGGAAGGAATTGAACATCTTCGGATTCAGCCCGCCGATCCTCGCCTGCTCGGGCGTCAGCCCGTAGTAGCCCCAGACGGTCTCCGGCGTGGACTGCGCGTAGTGCGGCAGCCACTTGTGGCCGCGGCCCGCCGCGACCACCGGGAAGCCCGCGGCGCGCGCCCAGTCCACGAGGTCGCAGATGAGCGCCGGCTGGTCGCCGTAGGCGAGGCTGTAGACGACGCCCGCCTCGGCGGCCTTGCGCGCGAGCAGCGGGCCGCAGAAGCTGTCCGCCTCCACCGTCACCATCACCACGTGCTTGCCGTGGCGAAAGGCTTCGAGCACGTGGTCCACCGCCGCCAGCGGGTTGCCCGTGGCTTCGATGACGATGTCGATCGCCGGATGCGAGACGAGCGCGCGCCAGTCCTCGCCGACGTGCGTGCGGCGCTCCTTCAGCGCCGCATCGAGCGAAGCGGCGCCATGCTGCGCCTCGGTCCAGCCGGTGCGCTCGAGGTTCGCGCGCGCGCCCGCCGGGCTCAGATCGGCGATGCCCGCGACGTGCACCCCGGGCGTGCGCGGCACCTGCGCGAGGTACATCGCCGCGAACTTTCCCGCGCCGATCACGCCGACGCGCAGGGGGCTGTCCCGGCGCTCGAGCAGCTTCGCGTGCAGGTTCACGCGTCCGATTATAGATCCGCTCTGCTAGACTGCGTGCCCCCGGGTACTTTCCCGCAACCGTACAGAGGAGACAACCCCGTGAAGTTCAGAACCCCGCTGACGGCGGCCGCGGTCGCGGCCGCCCTCGCCGCCGGCCCGGCCGCGGCCGCGCCGCTGAAGTGGGCGGCGCAGAACGACATCCTGACGCTGGACGTGCACTCGCAGAACCACGCCACCACCAATGCCATCCTGCAGCACGCCTACGAGGGCCTGACGCGCTACACCAAGGACTACAAGGTCGAGCCCGCCCTCGCCACCGGGTGGAAGCAGCTGTCGGACACGCACTTCCGGTTCACGCTCAGGAAGGGCGTCAAGTTCCACGACGGCTCACCCTTCACCGCCGACGACGTGGTGTTCTCCTTCGGCCGCATCCAGCAGCCCCAGGGCACCATGCAGATCTACGTCACGGGCATCAGGGAGGTGAAGAAGATCGACGACTACACGGTGGACTTCATCCTCACCGGCCCGGTGCCGGTCCTGCTGCGCAACATCACCGACTTCCGCATCATGAGCAAGGCCTGGTCGGAGAAGACCCGCTCGCAGAACGTGCAGGACTACAAGAAGAAGGAGGAGACCTACGCCTCGCGCAACGTCAACGGCACGGGACCCTACATGATCAAGGGCTGGGCGCCCGACAAGAGCATCACCATGCAGGCCTTCAAGGGCTGGTGGGGCAAGCTCGACGGCAACGTCACCGGGGTCACCTACAACCCGGTCAAGGCCGACGCCACGCGCGTCGCGGCGCTGATCGCGGGCGACGTCGACCTGGTGACCGACCTGCCGGTGCAGGACGTCGAGCGGCTGCGCAGGGAGGCGAAGCTCAAGGTGCTGGACGGCCACGAGGTGCGCACCATCTTCATCGGCATGGACCAGCACAACGAGGAGCTCAAGTACTCCGACGTCAAGGGCAGGAACCCGTTCAAGGACCTGCGCGTGCGCCGGGCCCTCAACATGACGGTGGACCGCGAGGCGATCAAGCGCGTCACCATGCGCGGCCTGTCGATCCCGGCCGGCATCATGGTGGCCCCGGGCGTGCACGGCCACGGCAAGGATATCGACGTCTACCCGAAGGTGGACATCGCCGCGGCGAAGAAGCTGCTCGCGGACGCCGGCTACCCGAACGGGTTCGAATTCACGCTCGACTGCCCGAACAACCGCTACGTCAACGACGAGAAGATCTGCCAGGCGCTGGTCGGGATGTGGGCCAAGGCCGGCATGCGGGTGAGGCTGAACTCCATGCCCTTCGCCAACTTCATTCCGAAGATCCTCAACCTGGACTCGAGCGCCTACCTGCTCGGCTGGGGCGTGGCGACGTTCGACGCGCTCTACACGCTGCAGTCGCTGGTGCGCACCAAGACCACGGGCGCGGACGGCAACTTCAACCAGGGGCGGATCAGCGACCCCAAGCTCGACAACACCATCGACGCCATCAAGATCGCCACCGACCCGAAGGCGCGCGACGCGCTGTTGCGCGAGGCGCTGGTGAAGACGCGCGACGAGGCCTACTACATCACCCTGCACCACCAGCTGCGGCCCTGGGCGATGAAGAAGTCGGTCACGGCGGTGCACAGCGCCGACGACCGCCACCAGGCGCGCTTCACGCGCGTAGGCGGCGGCACCTAGGGCTTCACAGCCGGTTGAGGTAGAACCGGCCGTCTTTCATCACCGCGCGCAGGCCCCACTCCGGGGCCTGCAGCGGCGCGAGGTCCCGCGTCGGGTCGCCCTCCACCACCAGCAGGTCGGCGAGGGCGCCCGGCGCGACGACCCCGATCCTTCCGGACTCCCCGAGCAGGTCCGCGGCGACGCTGGTCGCGCTGCGCAGGATTTCGGCGGGCGTCATCGCCGGGAGCCGCAGCGCGTATTCCGTCGTCTGGCGCCCGTGCATCGCCCCCAGCAGGTCGGTGCCGAAGGCGATGGGGATGCCTTCGGCCTTGGCGATCGCGATCGCGCGGATGCCCTGCGTCTGCACGCGCTGCAGTTTCGCGCGCAAAAGCGGCGTGCGATCGGCAACAACCGAAGGGTCGGCGAAAGCGGCGTAGGTCGCGAGCGTGGGAACGAGGAAGGCGCCGTGCTGCTTCATCGCGCGCGCAGATCCCTCATCGAGCAGGTTGCCGTGCTCGATCGAGCGCACGCCCGATTGCACCGCGCGCTGGATCGCCGCGGGCGAATACGCGTGCGCCATGACGTAGGTGCCGTGCGCCTCGGCCTCCTCGCAGATCGCGCGCAACTCCTCGAGCGAGTACTGCGTGCCCTCCACCGGGTCGGTGGGGCTGAGGATGCCGCCGCTCGCCATGACCTTGACCTGGTCGGCGCCGTTGCGCAGTTGCTCGCGCGCGGCCTTGCGCACCGCGTCCACCCCGTCGGCGATGGCGCCGAAGAGGCCCAGCCCCGCGCAGGTGCAGTAGATGGCCTGCGCGCCGCGCGGCCGCACGTCGCCGTGGCCGCCGGTCTGCGAGAGCGGCTGGCCCGAGATGTACAGGCGCGGGCCGGCGAGCAGGCCCTGCTCGATCGCCTCGCGCAGGCCGAAGTCCGCGCCCGCGGCGTCGCGCACGCTGGTGAAGCCGCGCGCGAGCATGCCTTCCAGCACGCCCTTCGCCTGCGCCGTGATCAAGGAGGGCGGCATGGCGGCGAGCCGCAGCGGGTCGTGGTCCACCGCCGTGACGTGCACGTGGGCGTCGATCAGCCCGGGGAGCAGCGCCCTGCCGCCGAGGTCGTGGACTTCGGCATCGTCGATACGCCCGCCGTCGAAGGCGACATGCGCGACGCGATCGCCTTCGACCACCACGGTGGCATTCGGCCGCATCGCGCCGGCGCTGCTGTCGAAGAGCAGCGCGTCGCGAAACGCGATGCGCGAGCTCAGGGGCCCGACCCCGTCTGCGCGCTGCCGGAATACTGGAAGAACACCTCGTCGTCCTTCACCAGCCCCAGCTCGTAGCGCGCGCGCTCCTCGAGCGCGTCCAGGCCGTGCTTCAGGTCCCTGACTTCCGCGGCGAGCGCGCCGTTGCGCGCCTCGAACTGCGCGTTGCGCGCGAGCTGGGTCTGCACCTGGCGCTCGAGCTCGGCGACGCGCAGCCACCCCCCCTTGCCCAGCCACAGCGGATACTGGATGGCGACGATCAGCGCGGCGAGGATCGCGGCCAGGGCTCTCATCTCAGGTGCGCGAAGGCCTCGCGGCCCGGATAGCTCGCCGAATCGCCGAGGTCCTCCTCGATGCGCAGCAGCTGGTTGTACTTGGCGGTGCGGTCCGAGCGCGACAGCGACCCGGTCTTGATCTGCAGCGCGTTGGCGCCCACCGCGAGGTCGGCGATGGTGGTGTCCTCGGTCTCCCCGGAGCGGTGCGAGATCACGGTGCCGTAGCCGGCACGCTTGGCGAGCTCGATCGCGGCGAAGGTCTCCGACAGGGTCCCGATCTGGTTCACCTTGACGAGGATCGCGTTGGCGATGCCCTGGCGGACGCCGTCGCGGAAGATGCGGGTGTTGGTGACGAAGACGTCGTCGCCGACGAGCTGGAGCTTGCGCCCGAGGCGCCCCGAGAGCAGCCGCCAGCCGTCCCAGTCGGCCTCCGCCATGCCGTCCTCGATCGAGACGATCGGGTAGCGCTCGGCCAGGCCCGCGAGGTAGTCGCAGAACTCCTGCGGCGAGAGGGAGAGCCGCTCGGAGGCGAGCGTGTACTTGCCGTCCTTGTAGAACTCGCTCGCCGCGCAATCGAGGGCGATCAGCACGTCCTGGCCTGGCGCGTAGCCCGCCTTGCCGACCGCCTCGAGCGCGAGCTCGATCGCCGCCGCGTGCGTGGGCAGGCTCGGCGCGAAGCCGCCTTCGTCGCCCACCGCCGTGGACATGCCGCGCGCGCCGACCAGCCCCTTGAGCGCCTGGAACACCTCTGCGCCGCAGCGCAGCGCCTCGCGGAAGCTCCTCGCCCCCACCGGCACGATCATGAACTCCTGCAGGTCGAGGCTGTTGTTGGCGTGCGCCCCGCCGTTGATCACGTTCATCATCGGCACCGGCATCTGCATCGGCCCGGCGCCGCCGAGGTAGCGGTACAGCGGCAGGCCCGACTCCTCGGCGGCCGCCTTGGCCGCCGCGAGCGACACCGCCAGCAGCGCGTTCGCCCCCAGCCGGGACTTGTTCTCGGTGCCGTCGAGCTCGGCGAGCGTCTTGTCGATGAACGCCTGCTCCGAGGCGTCCAGCCCTGCGATCGCCTCCGAGATCTCGGTGTTGATGCTCTCGACCGCCTTCAGCACGCCCTTGCCGCCGTAGCGCTGCGCGTCGCCGTCGCGCAGCTCGATCGCCTCGCGGCTGCCGGTCGAGGCGCCCGAGGGCACCGCGGCGCGTCCCATGGCGCCCGATTCGAGCAGCACGTCCGCCTCCACCGTAGGGTTGCCGCGCGAGTCCAGGATCTCCCTTGCGACCACGTCGACTATGGAGCTCATCGTCGTTCGTCTCTCCGCGTCATTGCGTAACGGGTTGCTCGGCAAGACCGCGCCGCTTCACCGCGCGGTCCAGCTCCACCAGCGTCTCCAGCAGCCCCCGCATCTGGCCGAGCGGCCAGGAGTTGGGGCCGTCGCACAGCGCCTCGTCGGGTCGCGGATGGGTCTCCATGAAGACGCCCGCGACGCCGGCCGCGACCGCCGCGCGCGCCAGCACCGGGACGTGCTCGCGCTGCCCGCCGCTCGAGCCGCCCAGCCCTCCCGGGAGCTGCACCGAGTGGGTGGCGTCGAACACCACCGGGCAGCCGGTCGCGCGCATGATGGCGAGGCTGCGCATGTCCACCACGAGATTGTTGTAGCCGAAGCTGAAGCCGCGCTCGCACACCAGCAGCTGCGAGTTGCCGGCGCCGCGCGCCTTCTCGACCACGTTGCCCATCTCCCAGGGCGAGAGGAATTGCCCCTTCTTGAGGTTGACCGGCTTGCCCTGGCGCGCCACGCTGCGGATGAAGTCGGTCTGCCGGCAGAGGAACGCCGGCGTCTGCAGCACGTCGACCACGGCGGCGACCTCGCCGAGCGGCGTGTCCTCGTGCACGTCGGTGAGCACCGGCACGCCCGCCTGCCGGCGCACCGCCTCCAGGATGCGCAGGCCCGCCTCGAGCCCGGGGCCGCGGTAGCTTGCCCCCGAGGTCCGGTTCGCCTTGTCGAACGAGCCCTTGAAGATGTACGGCAGGCCGAGCCGCGCCGTGTGCTCCTTGAGCCGCCCGGCGACCTCGAGGCACAGCTGCTCGCTCTCCAGCGTGTCCGGACCCGCGATGAGGAACAGCGGCCTGTCCAGGCCGGCCTCGAAGCCGCACAGCTTCATGCCCGGACGACGGAAAGCTTTCCGTCCGGCGAGTGGCGCTTGGCGCGCCCGCGGTACTCGACCGCCGCGGCGACGAAGGCCCTGAACAGCGGATGCCCGTGCCGCGGCGTCGAGGTGAACTCCGGGTGGAACTGCACGCCCACGAAGAACGGGTGCGCGGGCAGCTCCATCATCTCCGGCAGCTGCTCGGCGCCGGTGCGCGCCGAGACCTTGTAGCCCTTCGCCTCGAGCAGCGGCACGTAGACGTTGTTGACCTCGTAGCGGTGCCGGTGGCGCTCGTTCACCTCGGCGCCGTAGATGCTCGCCGCGAGCGTGCCCGGCTCGACCGGGCATTTCTGCGCCCCCAGGCGCATGGTGCCCCCGAGGTCGCAAGCGGCGCTGCGCCGCTCGATGCGGCCGGTGCGGTCGAGCCACTCGGTGATCAGCGCCACCACCGGGTGCGGCGTGTCGGGATCGAACTCGGTGCTGTTGGCGCCCTCCAGAGCGCAGACGTGGCGCGCGAACTCCACGGTGGCGAGCTGCATGCCGAGGCAGATGCCGAGATAGGGAATGCCCTGCTCGCGCGCCAATCCGATGGCGCGGATCTTGCCTTCGGTGCCGCGCTTGCCGAAGCCGCCGGGGACCAGGATCGCGTCCATGCGCTCCAGGCGCCCGACGCCGTCGCGCTCGATCTCCTCGGAGTCGACGTAGTGGATCGCCACGCGGCTGCGGGTGTGGATGCCGGCGTGCACCAGCGCCTCGTTGAGCGACTTGTAGGAGTCCTGCAGGTCTACGTACTTGCCCACGAACGCAATATCGACCTCGTGCTCCGGATGCTCGAGCGCCTCGACGATGCGCTTCCAGGCCGAGAGGTCGGCGGCGCGCGCGAGTATGGACAGCTTGTGGCACACGATCTCGTCGAGCATCTGCTCGTGCAGCATCATCGGGATGCGGTAGATCGAGTCCACGTCCCAGGCCGAGATCACCGCCTCTTTCTGCACGTTGCAGAAGAGCGCGATCTTGCGCTTCTCGTCCTCCGGCAGCGCGCGGTCGGCCCGGCAGAGCAGCGCATCGGGCTGGATGCCGATCTCGCGCAGCTCCTTCACCGAGTGCTGCGTAGGCTTGGTCTTGATCTCCCCAGAGGAGGCGATGTAGGGCACCAGCGTGAGGTGGATGTAGCAGGCGTTCGCGCGCCCCAGCTCCAGGCCCATCTGCCGGATCGCCTCCAGAAACGGCAGCGACTCGATGTCGCCCACCGTGCCGCCGACCTCGACGATCGCGACCTCCGCCTCCCCCGCCCCGCGCTTGATGAAGGCCTTGATCTCGTCGGTGATGTGCGGGATCACCTGCACCGTGCCGCCGAGGTAGTCGCCGCGCCGCTCCTTCTTGATCACCGACTCGTAGATCTGGCCGGTGGTGAAGTTGTTGGCGCGGCGCATCTTCGAGCTCTGGAAGCGCTCGTAGTGTCCCAGGTCGAGGTCGGTCTCGGCGCCGTCCTCGGTGACGAACACCTCGCCGTGCTGGAACGGCGACATGGTGCCCGGGTCCACGTTGATGTACGGGTCGAGCTTGATGTTGGTGACGCGGATGCCCCGCGACTCGAGGATCGCGGCGAGGGAGGCGGCGGCGATGCCTTTCCCCAGAGAGGAAACTACACCACCGGTCACGAAGACATACTTGGCCATCTACCCACGGCGTGTAGGGATGGAGGAGTCTACACGCAATTGCCCTGCCGAACAAATTCAGCGGCCCGACCACGCCCGCGGCTTCGCGAAGCTGAGCGCGAGCAGAGCCCAGAGCGCGACAGCGACGGTTCCGAAGGCGAAGCCGAACGCCTCGAGAAACGCCGCGTCACCGCCGCCGCCGCGGAACAGCGCTGACATCACCACGGCGGCGCCAACCACGCCGAGCGTGCGGGTGAGGTTGGCGAGGCTCGAAGCGACCCCGCGGTCCCTCAGGGGAAGCGCGGCGACGACGATGTCGGTATAGGCGACTTGGAAGAGCCCGATCCCCAGGCCCTGCACGACCAGCGTGGCGGCGATCGCGGCAAGCGCGGTCTGCTTGTCCCAGAAGGCGGTCGCCGCGACGCCCGCGAGGTCGAGCAGCACGCCCGCGAGCGCGACGCGGCGCGTGCCCAGCGCGACGGCGAGCCGGCCGGCCAGCGCCGAGCCGAGCGCCGCGCCCGCCGGGCCGAGCGCGAGCAGCAGGCCCGTCCCCTGCGCTGACAGCCCCAGCACCGAGACGAAGAAATAGGGCCCGAGCAGGAACACCCCGAAGCCGGCGAAGTGGGCCGCGACAGAGGCGAGGTTGGGGATGGCGAAGGCCGCGTCGCGAAACAGGCCCACGCGGATCGTCGGCTCCGACGCCCTCGCCTCGCGCGCGAGGAACGCCGCGAACGCCGCGGCGGCGGCAAGGCCCATCACGGCCGCGACTGCCCCACCGGCCGCCAGCGCGAGCGAGAGGCAGGCGGTCCATGCCGCGAGCAGGAACGCGCCGGTCACGTCGAAGGCGCGGCCGGGCTCGATGCGCGTCTCCGGCACTCGGCCCAGCAGCGCGAGCGCCGCGAGCGCGACCGGTGCTCTTCCGAGGTACACCGAGCGCCAGCCGAAAACGTCGACCAACATCCCGCCCAGCACCGGGCCGGCCGCCAAGGCGACCGCGAACGCCGCGGTGTAGCGCGCCAGCACGCGGGTGCGCTCGCTCTCCGGGTACAGCGCGAGCGCGAGCGCCGGCCCCGCGCCGAGCACGAGCGCGATGCCGATCCCCTGCGCGACGCGCGCCGCGAGCAGCCAGCCGTAGCCCGGCGCCGAGCCGCAGCCGAGGAACGCCGCCACCGATAGCGCAAGCCCGATCCCGAACACGAGCCGGTGGCCATAGAGGTCAGCGAGCCGCCCGGCGACGATGATGAGGCTGCTGAACGCGAGCAGGTAGCTGATGACGATCCAGCGGATGTCCGCCACCTCGAGGGAAAACGCGGCGGTGATTGCGGGAAACGCGGCGTTGACGGCGGAATCGAGCGGCGCCACCGTCGTCCCGAGGAGCACGATCGCGAGCGCCGGCGCCCCACGGGCCGAAGCCCGGCCGCTCAGTTGGCGAGCTCCGCCCGGTCGCGGAACAGCTCCAGCGCCTCGGGATTGGCGAGCGCCTCGGCGTTCTTCACCGGCCGTCCATGCACCACGTCGCGCACCGCGAGCTCCACGATCTTGCCGCTGCGCGTGCGCGGGATGTCGGCCACCTCCACGATCTTCGCGGGCACGTGGCGCGGCGTGGTGTTGGCGCGGATCCGCTGCTTGATGCGCGCCGCGAGCGCGTCGTCGAGCAGCACGCCCTCCTTCAGCTTGACGAACAGCACCACCCGCACGTCGCCTTCCCAGTCCTGGCCGATGACCAGCGACTCGACCACCTCCTCGAGCTGCTCGACCTGGCGGTAGATCTCCGCCGTGCCGATGCGCACCCCGCCCGGGTTGAGCACCGCGTCCGAGCGCCCGTAGATGATGATTCCGCCGTGGGCCGTCTCCTCGCACCAGTCGCCGTGGCACCACACGCCGGGGAAGCGCTCGAAGTAGGCCGCGCGGTACCTGGCGCCGTCGGGGTCGTTCCAGAAGCCCACCGGCATCGAGGGGAACGGCCGCGTGCAGACCAGCTCGCCCTTGCGGCCCGCGCAGGGGCGCCCCGCCTCGTCGAAGACCTCGACCGCCATGCCGAGGCCCTTGGCCTGGATCTCGCCGCGCCACACCGGCCCGATGGGATTGCCGAGCACGAAGCAGGAGACGATGTCGGTGCCCCCCGAGATGGAGGAAAGGCAGAGGTCGCTCTTGATGCTCTGGTACACGTACTCGAATCCCTCGGGGGCGAGCGGCGAGCCGGTGGAAAACAGCGCGCGCAGCCGCTCCAGCCGGTGCGTCCTGCGGGGCTCGAGACCCACCTTGGCGATCGCGTCGACGTACTTGGCCGAGGTGCCGAGGTGGGTCATGCGCTCGGCGTCGGCGAAATCGAACAGGATGCGGCCGCGGCCCACGAAGGGCGAGCCGTCGTAGAGCAGCAGCGCGGCGCCCGAGGCGAGCCCCGAGGCGAGCCAGTTCCACATCATCCAGCCGAGCGTGGTGAAGTAGAACAGGCGATCGCCCGCCTGCACGTCGCTGTGCAGCCGGTGCTCCTTCAGGTGCTGCAGCAGCGTGCCGCCCGCGCCGTGCACGATGCACTTGGGCGCCCCGGTGGTTCCCGACGAATACAGGATGTAGAGCGGGTCGTCGAACGCCACCGGCTCGAAGGCGAGCGCCGGCGTCGCGCCCGGAGTCTCGCCGAAGCCCTGCGCGTAGTCGACCTGGAAGCACTTGCGCACGCTCGGCAGCTGCTCGAGGATCGCCGCGTTCTTCTCGGCGAGCTCGAACTCCTTGCCGCCGTAGAGGTAGCGGTCGGCGCAGAACAGCGCCTTCGGCGCGATCTGGCCGAAGCGGTCGAGCACGCCCTGCACGCCGAAGTCCGGCGAGCACGAGGACCAGATCGCCCCCAGGCTCGCGGTGGCGAGCATCGCCGCGATCGATTCGGGGAGGTTGGGCAGGTAGCCCGCTACGCGATCCCCCTTGCCCACTCCCGCCGCCGCGAGCTCCTGCGCCAAGTGCGCCACGAGCGCGCGCAGCTGCGCGTGGGTGAGGCGCCGGCGCACGCGATCCTCGCCCCAGAAGACGAGCGCCTCGCCCGCGCCGTCCTGCCGCAGGAGGTTCTCCGCGAAGTTGAGCCGCGCCTCCGGAAACCACCTCGCGCCCGGCATGCGCTCGGGGGCCGCGAGCGTCGTGCCGCCCTTGGATCCCCTCACTTCGCAGAAATCCCACACCAGGTTCCAGAACGACGCGCTCTCCTCGACCGACCAGCGGTGCAGCTCGGCGAAGTCGCGCTTGCCCGCGCGCTCGAGAAAGCGCGCGAGCAGCGTGCGCGCGGCGCGCCCGGGCGAGGGGCTCCAGAGCGGCGCTTCGCTCACGCGCCCGCCTCCGCGCGCTCCAGGCGCGCGCGGATCTCCTCGGGGATGCGCCGCGACTTCTGCGTCGCCATGTCCACGAACACCACCACCGCGGCGCCGTCGGCGTACAGGTGCCGGTCGCCCTCCAGGCGCAGCTCGTAGTGGGTCGGGACGCTCGAGCCGCCCGGGGCGCCCACGAAGAGCCTCACCTCCACCGTGCCCGGGTAGGTCAGCGCGCGCTTGTAGTTGCACGAGGCGTTCGCGATCACGATGCCGGTGGACTGCCAGGCCTCGTCCCCGGGCACCAGGCGCCCGAACCAGGAGATGCGCGCCTGCTCCATGTAGCGGAAGTAGACCGTGTTGTTGACGTGACCCATCGCGTCCATGTCGCCCCAGCGGATCGCAATGCGCTCTACGTGCGCCAGGCGGCGGGCTTCGCTCATGGCCGAATCATATAATGCGGCCATGAGCCGCGAATCGATGCAGTACGACGTGGTGGTGGTCGGCGGCGGCCCGGCGGGCCTCGCCGCCGCGATCCGGCTCAAGCAGATTGCCGCCGAGACCTCGGTCTGCGTCATCGAGAAGGGCTCGGAGATCGGCGCGCACATCCTCTCCGGGGCGGTGATGGACCCGCGCGCGCTCGCGGAGCTCCTTCCCGACTGGAAGGAGATGGGCGCGCCGCTCAACACGCCGGTCACCGAGGACCGGTTCCTGTTCCTCACCGAGACTGGCGCGATGAGCACGCCGGGCTGGATGCTGCCGGCGTGCTTTCGCAACCACGGCAACTACGTGATCAGCCTCGGTGCCCTGACGCGCTGGCTCGGGCAGCAGGCCGAAAGCGCGGGCGTGGAGATCTTTCCCGGCTTCGCCGGCGCGGAAATCCTCTACGACGACAAGGGCGCGGTGCGCGGCGTCGCCACCGGCGACATGGGCGTCGATCGCAAGGGCGAGAAGACCGATGCCTATCAGCCCGGCATGGAGCTGCACGCGAAATACACCTTCTTCGCCGAGGGCTGCCGCGGGCACCTCGGGCTGCAGCTCGAGCGCGGGTTCGGCCTGCGCGAGGGCGCGGATCCGCAGGTCTACGGCATCGGCCTGAAGGAACTGTGGGAGATCCGCCCGGAGAACCACGTCCCGGGGCTGGTGGTGCACAGCGCCGGTTGGCCGCTCGATCGCTGCACCTACGGGGGCTCGTTCCTCTATCACCTCGATAACCGCCAGGTCGCGGTGGGCTTCGTCGTAGGCCTGGGCTACGCCAACCCCTACCTCAACCCCTACGAGGAGTTCCAGCGCTACAAGCTGCACCCCGCCTTCCGCGGCCTGTTCGAGGGCGGCAAGCGCATCGCCTACGGCGCGCGCGCCATCGCCGCGGGCGGCCTGCAGTCACTGCCGAAGCTCGTGTTCCCCGGCGGCTGCCTGATCGGCGACGACGCGGGGTTCCTGAACGCCTCGCGCATCAAGGGCAGCCATTGCGCGATCAAGTCCGGGATGCTCGCCGCGGAAGCCGCGGCCGCGGCGCTCGCTGCGGGGCGCGCGCACGACGAGCTCGCGGCCTATCCCGAGGCCTTCCACGGCAGCTGGCTGCACGACGAGCTGCACCGCGCGCGCAACTTCAAGCCGTGGATGTCCAGGGGCCTGTACCTCGGCACGCTGATGGTGGGCATCGACCAGGTCGTGTTCCGCGGCAGAGCCCCCTGGACGCTGCACCACAAGGGGCCGGACCACGCGCAGCTGCGCCCCAAATCGGAGTTCTCGCCGATCGCCTATCCCAAGCCCGACGGCGTGCTGACCTTCGACCGCCTGACCTCGGTCTCGTTCTCCAGCACCAACCACGCCGAGGACCAGCCGGTGCACCTGACGCTGAAGGATGCCGCGGTCCCGGTGAAGGTGAACCTCGAGCGCTACGACGCGCCCGAGCAGCGCTACTGCCCCGCCGGCGTCTACGAGATCGTCCAGGAGTCCGCCGGGCCGCGGCTGCAGATCAACGCGCAGAACTGCGTGCACTGCAAGACCTGCGACATCAAGGATCCCACGCAGAACATCGTCTGGGTCGCGCCCGAGGGCGGCGGCGGGCCGAACTACCCGAACATGTGATGTTCAAGACCGCCGACCTCTACGACGCGCATGCCGGCGAAGTCCAGGTCGCCGCGCCGGGCCTGCGCCACTTCGGCGGCCGGCGCGCCTTCTGCGGGCCGATCGTCACGCTCAAGGTCTACGAGGACAATCTCCTCGTGCACGAGCAGCTCAAGGAGCCGGGGGGAGGTCGCGTGCTGCTGATCGACGCCGGCGCGAGCCTGCGCACCGCGATCGTGGGCGACAAGCTGGCGCAGAAGGCGAAAGACATGGGCTACGCGGGCTACGTGATCAACGGCTGCGTGCGCGACGTCGCGGAATGCGCGGCGATCGACATCGGCCTCATGGCGCTCGGTGCCAACCCGACCCGCCCAAAGAAGAAGGGGTTCGGCGAGCGCGGCTTCCCGGTCGCCTTCGCGGGGGTCAAGTTCAGCCCCGGCGAGTGGCTCTACGCAGACGAGGATGGAGTGATCACATGCCCACGCAAGCTGCCGTGAAGTACCGCACTTTCGCGGACTTCTACCCGTTCTACCTCTCGGAGCACGCCAACCGCAGCTGCCGGCGGCTGCATTTCGTGGGGACCACGCTGGGCATCCTGTTTCTCGCCCACGCCTTCTCCACGCTCGACTTCTGGTGGCTGCTCGCGGCACTCCTCTGCGGCTACGCCTTCGCCTGGGTGGGGCACTTCTTCTTCGAGCACAACCGCCCCGCCACCTTCACCTACCCCTTCTACAGCTTCGCCGGCGACTGGGTGATGTGGAAGGACATCCTCACCGGCAAGATCCGGTTCTGATCCCCGAGGAGCTGACGGAGTCCTTCCAGCCCATCCTCGGGCAGGCCGTGACGCTGCGGCCGCTGCGGCCCGAGGATGCCGATATCGAGCACGCGTTCGTGAGCGGCCTGTCGCCCGAGACGCGCGCGAACCGGCTCCTGGGCGGCGCGATCCGAATCACGCGCGAGTACATCGAGCGGCTCACCACCGTCGACTACGCGCGCGACATGGCGCTCGCGGCGACCGTGATGCTCGAGGACCGCGAGACGCTGCTCGGGGTGGCGCGCTACGTGCTCGGGGCGGACGGCCGCGCCTGCGAGTTCGCGATCGTGATCGCGGATCCCTGGCAGGGGCGCGGCATCGGGCGCAGGCTGATGGAGAAGCTCATCTCGATCGCGCGCGGCCGCGGGATCGGGCGGATCTACGGGGACGTGCTGGCCACCAACCGGCCGATGCTCGAGCTCATGAAGCGTCTCGGCTTCGCCCTCGGGCGCCACCCCGACGACCCGGCGCTGGTGCGCGGCGAGCGCGCGCCCTGACTCACGCCGCGAGGAACTGCTCCTCGGGCAGCGCCATCACCGCCGCCGCGCCGCTGGTGACGGTCTTGGCGAGACCGGGCGCCTGCGCAAGCACGTGGTCGGCGTAGAAGCGCGCCGTGGCGAGCTTGGCCTCGTAGAACTGCCGGTCGCCGCCTTGCGCGGCAAGCTGCCGCTCGGCGGCGAGCGCCGCGCGTCCCATCTGCCAGCCGCCCGCGACGATACCCATGAGCTTGAGGAACGGCACCGCGCCGGCGAAGGCCGCGTTGGGGTCCTTGCCCGCGGTGGCGACGATGTAGTCCACGCACTCGGCGACGCCCTTCGCACCCGCGGCGAGCGCCGCGCGCAGTTGTGCGACGTCGGGGTTGCCCGATCTCGCGAGCTCGCCCTCGAACTGCGCGAGCAGTGCGAGCCAGGCCTTCGCCGTGGCACCGCCCTCGCGCGCGATCTTGCGGCCGACGAGGTCGTTCGCCTGGATGCCGGTGGTGCCCTCGTAGATGGTGGTGATCCTCGCATCGCGCAGGTGCTGCGCGGCGCCGGTCTCCTCCACGAACCCCATGCCGCCGTGCACCTGCACCCCGAGCGAGGCGATCTCGATGCCGGTCTCGGTGCTCCAGCCCTTCACCACCGGGATCATGAGGTCCGCGAAGGCCTGGCTGCGCGCGCGCGCCTCCTTGTCCGGGTGGCGGGCGGCCGCATCGAGCGTCGCGGCGACCACGTAGGCGAGCGCGCGCATCGCCTCGGTCTGCGATTTCATGAGCATGAGCATGCGGCGCACGTCCGGGTGCCGGATGATCGGCACGGTCTTGCCGCCCCCGGTGAGGTCCTTGCCCTGCAGCCGCTCGCGCGCGTAGGCGAGCGCGCGCTGGAAGGCGCGCTCGGCGATCGCCACGCCCTCCAGCCCCACGCTGAAGCGCGCCGCGTTCATCATGATGAACATGTACGAGAGACCCTTGTTCTCCTCGCCCACCAGGTACCCGACCGCATCCTCGAACACCATCACCGCGGTGGGGCTGGCGTGGATGCCGAGCTTGTGCTCGATGGAGGCGCAGCGCGCGCCGTTGCGCTCGCCGAGCGTGCCGTCGGCCTTCGGCAGGTATTTGGGCACGACGAAGAGCGAGATCCCCTTCACCCCTTCGGGCGCCTCCGGCGTGCGCGCAAGCACCAGGTGCACGATGTTCTCGGCGAGGTCGTGCTCGCCGTAGGTGATGAAGATCTTCTGTCCCGAAATCAGGTAGTGGTCGCCCTGCGGCACCGCGCGGGTGCGTACCAGCGCCAGGTCCGAGCCCGCCTGCGGCTCGGTGAGGTTCATGGTGCCGGTCCAGTCGCCCGCCACCATCTTCGGCAGGTAGGTCCGCTGCAGGCGCTGCGAGCCGGCGAGCTCGAGCGCGTGGATGGCGCCTTGCGTGAGCAGCGGGCAGAGCGAGAACGACATGTTGGAGGAGGTGAGCATCTCCTCGACCGCGGTCGCGACGAGCTTGGGCAGCCCCTGCCCGCCCCATTCGGGCGGGAACGGCAGCGCGCCCCAGCCGCCTTCGACGTACCGGCGGTACGCCTCCCTGAACCCCCTGGGTGTGGCCACCGCGCCGTCCTGCCAGCGCGAGCCCTCCTCGTCCCCGGAACGGTTAAGGGGATCGAGCACCCCGTTCGCGAACTTGCCCGCCTCCTCGAGGATCGCGTCCACCGTGTCGGGCGTCGCCTCCTCGCACCCCGGGAGCTTCGCCACCGCGTCGAGCCCGGCGAGCTCGCGGATGACGAAGCGCATGTCCTTCAGCGGCGCGGTGTAGGCGCTCATGGCGAGCCTATCCCTTCTTCAGCTCCTCGACCAGCTCGGGCACGATCTTGAACAGGTCGCCCACGATGCCGTAGTCGGCGACCGAGAAGATCGGCGCCTCCTCGTCCTTGTTGATGGCGACGATGACGCGGCTGTCCTTCATGCCGGCGAGGTGCTGGATGGCGCCCGAGATCCCTACCGCGACGTACAGCTCGGGGGCGACGATCTTGCCGGTCTGGCCCACCTGCCAGTCGTTGGGGACGAAACCGGCGTCCACGGCCGCGCGCGAGGCGCCCATCGCCGCGTTCAGCCTGTCGGCCAGGGGCTCGAGCAGCTTGAAGTTCTCGCCCGACCCCATGCCGCGTCCGCCCGAGACCACCACGCGCGCCGAGGTGAGCTCGGGGCGCTCGCTCTTCGCCACCTCGCGCCCTACGAAGCTCGACAGGCCGCTGTCGGCGGGCGCCGGCACGCTCTGCACCGGCGCCGCGCCGCCGCTCGCGGCGACCGCGTCGAAGGCCGTGGTGCGCACCGTGATCACCTTGATCGCGTCGGCCGACTGCACGGTGGCGAGCGCGTTGCCGGCGTAGATCGGGCGCACGAAGGTGTCCGGCGACTCCACCGCCACGATGTCCGAGATCTGCTGCGAATCCAGCAGCGCCGCGACGCGCGGCATCACGTTCTTGCCGTTGGAGGTCGCGGGCGCGAGCAGGTGCGTGTACTGCTGCGCGATCGAGACCATCAGCGCCGCCACGTTCTCCGCGATCTCGTCGTCGAGCTGCGCGGCGTCCCCATGCAGCACCCTGGCCACGCCGGCGACCTGGGTCGCGGCCTTCGCCGCCTCGCCGCAGCCGTGCCCGGCGACCAGCAGATGCACCTCGCCGCCGATGCTCTGCGCCGCCCCTACCGCGTTGAGCGTCGCCTTGCGGATGGCCTTGTTGTCGTGCTCCGCGAGGACGAGGACCGCCATCAGATCACCTTCGCCTCGCTGCGCAGCTTCTCGACCAGCGCTTTCGCATCGGGCACCTTGACGCCAGCCTTGCGCCTGGAGGGCTCGACCACCTTGAGCGTCTTCAGCCGCGGCGCGACGTCCACGCCGAGCGCTTCCGGCTTGAGCGTCTCGAGCGTCTTCTTCTTCGCCTTCATGATGTTGGGCAGCGTGACGTAGCGCGGCTCGTTCAGCCGCAGGTCGGTGGTGACCACGGCGGGCAGCTTCACCGCGATGGTGTCCAGCCCGCCGTCGACCTCGCGCGTGACCTCCGCCCTGCCGTCCGCGACCCTGACCTTCGAGGCGAAGGTCGCCTGCGGCCAGCCGAGCAGCGCCGCCAGCATCTGCCCGGTCTGGTTCGAGTCGTCGTCGATCGCCTGCTTGCCGAGGATCACGAGCTGGGGACCCTCTTTTGCGCACACCGCCTTGAGGAGCTTGGCCACCGCGAGCGGCTGCAGCTCGGCCTCGCTCTGCACCAGGATCGCGCGGTCCGCCCCGATCGCGAGCGCGGTGCGCAGCGTCTCCTGGCAGGCCGCTGCGCCGCAGGACACCGCGACGATCTCCTTGGCCACGCCGGCCTCCTTCAGGCGCACCGCCTCCTCGACCGCGATCTCGTCGAACGGGTTCATCGACATCTTGACGTTGGCGGTCTCCACGCCCGTGCCGTCGGCCTTGACGCGCACCTTGACGTTGAAGTCGACCACGCGCTTGACGCTGACGAGGACTTTCATATCCCGGTCCCGTGTGCAGAGCGCAAATTATAACCGTCCGCTTGCTGCTAGAGTGTCGCCGCGGCGACGTTTCAAACGGCGCGCGCGACGCTCGCACAGCCGGCCGACCGGACATGCCACCGCGGATCCTCGTCAGCATCGCTTCCTACCGGGACACCGAGTGCCAGTGGACCATCCGCGACCTGTTCGAGAAGGCGAGCGAGCCGGCGCGCGTCTCGGTGGGCGTGTGCTGGCAGTTCATCCGCGAGGAGGACACCGACTGCTTCGCCGAGCGCGCCCGCCCCGAGCAATGCCGCGTCATCGAGGTCGACGCGCGAGAGAGCCGCGGCGTGTGCTGGGCGCGCGCGCGCATCCTGGAGGAGCTCTGGGCGGGCGAGGAGTACGTGCTGCAGATCGACGCGCACTCGCGCTTCGCGCGCCACTGGGACGAGACGCTGATCGGGACGCTGCGCGCCTGCCCCTCTGAGCGCGCCGTGCTCAGCACCTACCCCGCCTCCTACGTGCCGCCGGACAAGCTGGGCGCCGACACCATCGCCCGGATCTCGCCCAAGGAGTTCGACGACCGCGGCATCCTCACCTTCGGCTCCAAGGCCATCGCCGCCGCGGATGCCCCCGGGCTGCCCGAGCCGACGCTGTTCGTAGGCGCCGGGCTGATCTTCGCGCCGTCGCAGGCGTTCCGCGAGGTGCCCTACGACCCGCACATCTACTTCCTCGGCGAGGAGATCACGCTCGCGGCGCGCCTCTGGACCCACGGCTGGGACCTCTTCATCCCCAACCGCGTCACCGTCTACCACGAGTACAGCGAGCGGCCGAACAAGCGGCGCCACTGGCACGACCACAAGCGCTGGATCGAGCTGAGCGAGCGCGCCGCGCGCCGCATCCGCCATCTGCTCGGCACCGAGAGCAGCGCCGACGCCGAAGCCCTGCGCGAGCTCGAGCGCTTCGGCCTGGGGGCGCAGCGCACCCTCGCCGAGTACGAGCGGCTGACGGGCGTGGACTTCAAGCGCCGGCTGATCGGCGGCAAGACGCGCGAGGAGATGGAGGCGGCGCTGCCGCGCGAGGCGCTGCGCAAGCGCATCGCCGAGCGCTTCACCGAGATCTGGCGCAGCAACGGCTGGGGCTGCGCCGAGTCGCGCAGCGGCCCGGGCTCGACCCTCGCGCAGACCGAGACCCTGCGGCGCCGCCTGCCCGAGACCTTCGCCAGCCTCGGCGTGCGGACCTTGGTCGACGCGGGCTGCGGCGACCTCAACTGGGTCAGCACGCTGAGCGACCAGCTCGACCTCTACCTCGGCTACGACGTGGTGGAGGACCTGGTGGCCGAGCTCAGGCGCCGCTACGCCGGACGCAGGACGCATTTCTTCAACGCCGCGGACATTACCGAGCACGTGCTCGCGCGAGCCGACGCCCTCCTCTGCCGCGACGTGCTGACCCACCTCAGCCTGCCGCTGGCGCAGGAAGCCCTCGACCTGCTGCGCAAGAGCGGCGCGCGATACCTCATCGCGACCACGTTCCCGCGCGGCCGCAACGACCCCATCCGTATCGGCGGATGGCAACCGATGGACCTCTGCGCGCCCCCCTTCAGCCTGCCTGCGCCGAAGCTCCTCATCGCCGAGGGTCTGCAAAATTCTGCAAAGTCGCTCGGCGTCTGGGCGCTCGAGCACCTTTCGTAGGCCCGTTTTCCGGGAAAAGTGCCTCTCCGGAACCCCCGGCCGCCCCACCTATAACCTTCGGTCGTATGGTGCGCTTCGGCGGCGACCCGTACATTGCGCCGGCACGTGGACGTAGCCGGTTCAGTTTTCAAGGAAAAACCTGATCGGCAGGCGTCCCGCAGCAAGGAGAAATGGCGCAGGACAACGACGATCGCGATCCGCAGCAGAAGCAGCAGGACGAGGACGCTCAGAACCTCGACGACCTGACGTCGCTGCAGCGCGCGCCCGGCACGCTCGAGGGCGACGCGCGCGGCGACGTTTCGGCTGAGCGCGATGCCGAGGGCGGTCCTGAGGATCCAAGCCTGGTCCAGCCGGGTCAGGACGAGGCGGTCGTCCGAGGGCACCATCCTGAAGGCGCGGTTCCGCGCCGCGATCCCGGCATCGCCATCGACGAGTCGCTGCCGCCCTCAGGCGTGCCGCCGATCGCCGGGCAGGGGGAGCCCGAGCGCGATCCACTGACCGGCGTCGAGGCCGGGGCCGACGCGCCGCTCCCTGAGAGCGATCGGGAGCCCCCGCAGCGCGACGAGCCCGGGCCCCCGGACGAGACTCCGCGCCAAGAGGAGCCCCGCGGCGAGCCCCGCAGCCAGGCTGGCCCGCCTTCGGACGTCGGGCCCCAGTCGGCCGCGTCCGAGCCACCCCCGAGCTCCGAGCCGCCGGTGACCACGGCCCCGCCGGAGCCGACCCCGGAGCCGACGGCTACTCCGGAGCCCACGACGACGCCGGAACCGACGGCGACGCCTGAGCCGACGACGACTCCGGAACCGACGACGACGCCCGAGCCCACGACGACGCCGGAACCGACGACGACGCCGGAACCGACCACGACGCCGGAACCGACCACGACGCCGGAACCGACGACGACGCCTGAGCCCACGACGACTCCGGAGCCGACGACCA
>Ga0137796_10000167_pt1 | contig 40669 bp, 42 predicted proteins | sample OV2TP3_FD_97704 | JGI IMG/M metagenome (GOLD analysis project Ga0137796, IMG submission 97704) | reverse complement strand
CGGTGGTCGCCGTATCTTCGGCAGCTGGCTCACTACGCGCGGCTCCGGGCTCGCGCAGGCGGCGACGACCACGGCCAGCGTCGCCAGAGCCAGGGGCCGGCGGACCCTCGGGCTCACTCGCCCTCCTCTGCGTCGGGCGCAGGCTGGGGCGGCGCAGGCACGGGGCGCCCCGGCTCCGGGAAGAGCCGGCGGGGGACACGCGGGACCGTCCGGCCGGGTGCCTCGCCCGTCGGGCCCCCGATGCCCGCCCCGGGGACGACCGGGGCAAGCACGCCAGGGGCCGGCGTGGTCCGGGGCTCGAGTGGCGTGACCGGGACCGCGGGCGCGCCGGGCGTCCGCGCCGGCACGGGCTGGGCCGGTGGCTTCGGCTTCGAGGGGTCCCGGAGGAGGACCGCGTAGGTCTCGGCACCGCGGCGCAGCACGACCCGATCCGCCTGGATCTGCTCGCTGCGGCTGTCGGCGATCGTGTCCCCGATCTTGTAGGGGAACACCTTCCGTGTCGGCGGGTCCTCGAGGTAGGCGCGCCCGCTATCGACCCCGAGGAGCACCCCCCAGAGCCGCGGCTTGGCCGCGGCCGGGGCGGTCCCCGCCGGTGTCGTCGCCGCCCGCGACGGCTCCGGCGGCGTCTCGGTGCGCGCCGGGCTGAAGAGGTTTCGTTCGCCGACCCCGGCGTATGCCGACAGCGGCGCCCGGGTCGTCGGCGGCGCCGGCGTCCCGGCGGGTGCGCTCTCCGAGGTCGCCCCGGTCGAGGCCGGCGGGGGCGCTGCCGGCGGCCGTTCCCGCCACACGGCGACCAGCCGGATCGCGACCGCCACGAGCACGATCAGGACGGCGTCGGCGAGGAGGAGCCAGCGGCTGCGCATCGTCACGATCCCGGTTTCCGGGCCGGCTCAGTGCGACCCGGACGCGTATCGCCCTCGGGCCCACCGGCGGTCGCGATGTACCCGGAGAGCGCCAGGGTGGCCGTCAGCTCGCGTGGCGTCCCGACCGAGGCGACCCGTAGCTTGAGGTCGCTCACCCCGAGCAGCACCGGGGTGCCCTCGAGGCGGTGCAGGAAGGCGACGATGGGGCGGATGGGGCCCCAGAGCGTCACCTCCACGGGCACCTCGGCGTAGCCGCCGCGCTCGGCCGTCGGCAGCACGCGCTCGCTCCGCACCTCGACGCCGGTCTCCTGGGCCGTCGTCTTCACGAGCTTCTGGAGCTCCGACGCTGCGAGCGGCGGCTTGTCCCCCGGCAGGAGGCGGACGCGGCGCTGCGTGATCTCCGCCTCGAGCGCCTGGAGCTGGCGGCGGTAGAGCTCCCGGCGGGCGACGAGCCGCTGGCGTTGCGCGAGCCGCTCCTCACCGGCCGCGATGCGCGTCCGTCGCTGATCCTGGCGTTCGAGGAGGTCGCCCGCGAACGTGTAGCCCAGGACGACCGCGACCACGACCATGCCGCCCAGGACGAACCGGCGCTCCCGGGGCTGGAGTCGGATCACGGCGAGCGCGTTCCCGCCGGCCGGGCAGCGCGCTCCCACCCCGCCCGGAGCCGGAACTGCTCGCGGTCGCGCCCCTTCGTGACCGGGGACGTGAACTCGACCGTGTCGAGGGTCGGTGACGCCTCGAGCAGGGGAATGAGCTGCGAGGCCGCAGCCGCGAACCCGGCCAGCTCGAGCCCCTTGCGGTCGATGGAGAGATTCGTCAGCCACACGTCGGGTGGCAGGAGGTCCGTCAGCTCGCGGAGGACTGGGAGCAGAGGCACGTGCTGGCTGTCGAAGCCACGGAGCGTCTCGGCCTCGCGTCGCGCCCGCTGGACCGCGCCCACGAGCTGCTCGACTTCGCGGACCTCGGGGCCGAGCTGCTCGATGGCGCGGTTCAGGGCGGCCAGGCGCCGCTCGTCCCGGACCGCCGTGGCTACCGGGATCGCGAGGCCGAGGAGGAGCGCGGCGACGGCCAGCGCGGCCGTGGCGGCCACGGGCCAGGGGAAGGGCCGCGGCCGGAGCTCCTCCGGCATCAGGTTGGTGCGCAGGCTGCCGCGGAGCGGATGGCGCAGCGCCACGGCGAGGGCAGCCACGAACGGCGAGTCCGGGGTGAGGCCGGCGAGCCCGGAAGGCAGCGGGATGCCGGTGCGCACGGGCAACTCGGTCCACCCCGGTCCGCCCGCGTGGCCACCCGTGACGAAGACCTCGGTGACGGCGGCGCGGTCGTCGGGCGGGAGGCCGGCGAGGCTCTTCCGGAGCTCCTCGCCGAGGACGCGGCCTCGCCCCGGGGCGTCGTCGGGCAGGGGGAAGGCCCGGCTCAGGATCGGCCGGCCGCTCCGGACCACGACGAGCTCGGCCTCGCCGTCCTCCAGGTGCAGCACGACGCTCCCCGCACGCGGCGCGCCATCGCGGTCACGGCCCGCGAGCGCCCCCAGGCTGTGGATCGTGAGGTCCACGAGCCGCGGGGTGAGCCCGGCGTCCCGCAGGAGCTGCTGGACGCGCTCGGTGCTCCGCCGCTCCGCCGCCACGAGGAGGATCCGGCTCGGCTGCCCCGGCGATGCGTCGAGGACGTGGAAGTCGAAGACCGCGTCCGATGGCGGAAACGGCAGGTGTCGCTCGAGCTCGAACCCGATCATGCGCCGCAGGTCGGCGCCAGCGACGGGCGGCACATCGAGCATCTTGACGACCGCCCGCCGACGCGGGAGGCCGACGTGGACCCGACGCCCGCGCACGCCCAGTTCCCGGAGCTTCGCCCGGAGCGCGCCACCGACGTCGTCGGCGGCCTCGAGGCTGAAGCTGTGGAGCACCCGGACGCTCCCGAAGCCGCGGTGGACCACGACGCCGTCGATCCGCTCCTCGCGCAGGCAGAGCCCGATGACCTCGCTCACATCGGATCTCCGGTTGCCGGAGGCTCCTCGGCCCGCCACCGCCAGGCGAGCAGGGTCACGCGGGCCACGCCGTCCCGCCCCGCCCGGCGCTGGACGAGCGCCGTGAGCGTGCGACGCCCGTGCCCGGGCACCGCGCCCCACGCCTCGATCCGGAACGCCTCGGACCGCGTGGTCTGTCTGCCGCGGCGGAGCTGGGCGCTCAGGAGGGAGAGCTCGACGTACGGGCGCCCCGCGATCAGGAGCTCGAGTTCCGCCTGGGCGAAGCCGAGCGCCCGGAGCACGGTCGGGCTCGCGGTGTTGACGTTGATCGCGCCCGTGCCGGCCACCGTCACGTACTCGAGGAGTCCCGGGGCTTCCGGCCGCCCGTAGAAGATCTCGGGAGTGATCCCGCGGACCTGGAGCAGCTCCTCCACGGCGTCGAAGTCGCCGTTCTTGGCCCGGTAGGGGACGGGCAGCCCCAGGTAGTAGTCGCTCTCCGCACCGTTCAGCCGATGTTCCTCGTTCGCGTCACGCCAGTCCAGGATCGAGCCCACGATCACGTCGCGCGTTTCGCGCTCGACGCCCAGCTCGCTGAGGAGGCGGTGGAGGACGTCCGGCGTGACGCGATTCAGGTTGAGCCGGGCGTCCTCGTCCGTGATGCGGTAGGAGAGACGCCCGGGTCCGAGGGCGATCTCGGTCCGCTCGGGCGCCTTGGCCGCTCCCAGGCGAGTGCGGCGGAAGACCAGGAGACCCTGCTCGTCGAGATGCTGGGCCAGCGCCTCGGGCAGGATCTCGGCGACGGCGCGCTGGTAGCCCGCCTCGGCGAGGTGGCTCGCGGCGAGCGCGGCGCGGAAGTTGAGGGTCGTCGTCGCCTCGAGGCGCATCGCCTGGGCGAATTCCCCGAGGACGGCCAGGAGCACGGAGAGGACGAGGAGCACGACGACGAGCGCGATGCCGCGCGCCCCGCCCCGAATTCGCATGGCCGGCCGCCCGCGCGTCACGGCGCCCTCTTGCCGAGCGGGATCGGCACCACCAGGCCGACGACCCGCTCGGGGCGGCCGCGGTCGCGCACGGTGAGCTCGACCCGCACTGCGGTCGGCAGGCCTGCCGCCGTCTTCCCGTCCCACGCGTCCTGCCAGACCCCCTGGTCGTCCCGGTACTGGAGCCGGAGCCCCGTGACCGAGCGGGCGAGCACCGTCGGGGGACCGTCGGCGAAGGGCTCCTCGGCCGGGACCAGCCGCTCGACGACGCGGAGCTCGGCCTCGCCCCCGTGGCGCAGGATGACCGCGTGGAACGGCACCGCCGGTGCGTCGAGGGCGAGCGGCGGCGCCGTGGTGATCCAGCCGACCTCGGCGGACTCGCCCCGGAAGAGCACGACCCGCTCGAGCCCGCCGCCGAGCCGACCGCGGTACGGGTAGGCCGCCCCGAGCGCTTCGGTCAAGAGCTCCACGACGGCCCGGATCTCCTGCTGGGCCGCGGCTTGCCGCTCCCCGGCCTCCCATGCCCCGACGCCGACGCGCAGGCTTCCGACGAGCACGACGATGATCACGGCGAGGATCGCCAGGGCGAGGAGCACCTCGACCAGCGTCATGCCACGGTGGCGACTGCTCACGGCTTCGCTCCCCAGGCGCGCAGCGTCGCGAGCTCCACGCGTCGGCTCTTTCCCCAGCGCACCTCGACGGTGACGCGCGCGAGCCGGACCGTCTCGGCGCCCGGCTCGTCCGGCGGCACCGGCCGGAGCTCGGGCTCGAGCGTCACCCGCCGCGTCCAGCGGTAGTCGCCCGCGCTCCCTTCGTTCGTGCCCTCCTCGAGCGGCTCCGGTCCCACCTCGGCGAGCATCGCGTGGGCGAGGAGCGTGGCTTCGACGTGGTCGCCCGACGAGCGGGCCAGGCGCAGGCCGCCGCCGAAGAGCTGGAGCGCGGCGACCACCGTGACCGAGAGGATCGTAAGCGCGACGAGCACTTCGAGCAGCGTGAAGCCTGTCTCGCTCCGCCTCACGAGGCGGTCTCCCGCGCGACGGCCACCCGGCCGGTCACGGGCTCGACCGTGATGAGGAGCCGCCGCCCGCCAGGCCCCTCGAGCTGCCACCGCGTCTCCCGCGAGGTCCCGCGCGGCGAGAAGGTGAGCGTCTCGCCGCCTCGCGCGACGTCGAGCCGAATCCCCGGCGCGAGGGTGAGCTCGCGGACTGGACGGTCGGCGCCGCTGGCCGTCACGGCGATGGCGTGCCGCGCCCGGTCGAGCGTGACGCGCGTCGCCCGGCGCTGGGTCACCGCGTGCTGCCGGGCTTCGCGGAGGAGCGCCGCGACGCGTCCCGCCTCGGTTCGCAGCCGGACGGTCTGCGTGCCCCGACCCACCATCGGGAGGACGAGCGCGGCCGCCACCGCCGCGATTGCCAGCACGACGATGAGCTCGATCAGCGTGAGACCAGCCGGGCGCAGGGCTCGCATCAGCCCTTGCCCTCCCGGCCCCAGCTCGCGATGTCGGCAGCCTCGCCCTCGCCCCCCGGTGCGTTGTCGGCGCCGTAGGACCAGATGTCGTACTCCCCGTGGTCGCCCGGGCTCTTGTAGTGGTACGGGCTCCCCCACGGGTCGCGCGGGACGTCCTTCTTCAGGTACGGGCCGGCCCAGCCCGCGACGTTGCCAGGGTTGACCTGGAGCCCTTGCAGGCCCTCCGGCGTCGTGGGGTAGCGACCGACGTCCAGGCGGAAGTGGTCGAGCGCCGCGCCGAACAGCTCGATCTGGATGCGGGCCGCCTCCTGCTTGGACTGCCCGACGCGCCCGAACAGCCGCGGGCCGACGAGCCCGACGAGGAGGCCCAGGATGATGACGACGACCAGGAGCTCGATCAGCGTGAACCCGCCGTCGTTCCGGCGGAGGCCGGGCCGAGAACCGAGCAGATCAAGGACGCAGGCCCGACGGGCGCCGAGGCGTATGCCGCATACGTTGAGGTGCCCGGAGGGCCGAGGACGCCGAGATGCGACGGTTATCGGCACGGCTAGAGGGGGAGCTCGTTGATGCTCAAGATCGCCAGCAAGATCGACACGACGATCCCCAGCACGACGAGCCCGAGCGCCAGGATGATGACCGGCTCGAGGAGCGCGAGGAGCCGCCGGAGCGCCACCCGGACCTCCGCCTCGTACGCACCGGCGACGCGCCCGAGCATCTCCTCCATCCGTCCGGTCTCCTCGCCGACCTGCACCATGTGGACCGCCATCCCGGGGAAGGCGCCGCTCTCCGCCATTGGACGGGTGAGCCCGTCGCCCCGCTTCACGCCTTCCTGGACGGTCCCGAGGCCCAGGGCGACGACGCGGTTCGCCGTCACCTCGCGCGCGACGCCTAGCGCGGTGAGGAGGGGAACCCCGGCGTGGAGCAAGGTGCCCAGTGTCCGGGCGACGCGCGCGACCTCGACCTTGCGCAGGAGGTCCCCGAGGAGCGGGAGATCGAGGAGCCAGCGGTCCACGGCCAGGCGACCGCGCTCCGAGCGTGTGACGAGCTGCCAGGTGAGAAGCGCCCCGAGGACCGCGAGCGCGATCACCCACCAGTACGTGGTGAGCGCCTCGCTCACCCCGAGCAGGATGCGCGTGGGCAGGGGGAGCGCCTGGCCCAGGTCGCTGAAGATGACCGCGAAGCGTGGGAGCACGAAGGTCATGAGGAAGACGATTGCGCCCACGCCGACCGTGGCGATGAGGGCGGGGTAGATCATCGCCGACACCAGCGCGTCGCGCAGCTCCCGGGCGGCCTCGAGGTGCTCCGCGAGCCGGCGGAGGGCGACCTCGAGCACCCCGCCCTTCTCCCCGGCCCGCACCGTGTTGACGTACAGGCGCGAGAACGGACGGGGCTGGTGGCGGCTCAGGGCGTCCGCCAGGGTGGAGCCGGCGCGCACACTCTGGCCGACATCCTGGACGATCTGCCGGAGCCGCGGGCTCACGGACAGGTCGGCCAGGATGGTGAGCGTCCGGTCGAGGGGGAGCCCCGCCTCCACGAGCGTGGCGAGCTGCTGGGTGAGGGCGAGAACCTCGCGAGCCGGGACGCTGCGCGCGGCGAGCGGCATCCTCAGACGAGCCAGGCGCCCCCGCTCGTCTGCCGGGTCGACCCGGAGGGGGAAGTACGCCTCGCGGTGCAGGCGCTCGACGACCGCCCCCGAGTCGTGGGCTTCCATCACGCCGTCGATCGTGCGCCCGTTCCGGTCGGCCGCACGGTAGCTAAACACGGGCATGGGTCACGCGCTCCGGGGTGAGGCCCGAGCGCCTCACTCCTCGGATTCCTCGTGCGTCACCCGGAGCACCTCCTCGATGGTGGTCAGCCCCTGGCAGCACTTCGCCCAGCCGTCCTGGCGCAGCGATGTCATGCCGGCCGCCGCGGCGCGCTGGCGGACCTCGTGCCCCGGCGTCTTGCGGAGGGTGAGCGAGCGGAGCTCCTCGGTCATGACGACGAGCTCGTAGACGCCGAAGCGCCCCCGGTAGCCCGTGCCCCGGCAGTCGTCGCACCCCTTCCCCCGGCGGAGGGTCGCGCCGTGCGGGATTGCCTCCATGCCCATCGCGCGGAGCTCCTTGGGCGCGGGCGTGTAGGGCGCGGCGCAGGCCGGGCAGATCAGCCGTACGAGGCGCTGGGCCAGGATGCCCTCCAGGACCGAGGCGACGAGGTACGGCTCGACGCCCATGTCGAGGAGGCGCGTGAGCGCCCCGGGCGCGTCGTTGGTGTGCAGCGTGGAGAAGACGAGGTGCCCGGTGAGCGCGGCATGGATGGCGATGTCCGCGGTCTCCACGTCGCGGATCTCGCCCACCATGATCACGTCCGGGTCCTGGCGGACGATGTGGCGGAGCCCGGCTGAGAACGTGAGCCCGATCTTCGGCTTGACGTGGATCTGGTTGACCCCGCGGAGCTGGTACTCGACCGGGTCCTCGATCGTGATGATCTTCTTGCCCGGCGAGTTGATCTTGTCGAGAGAGGCGTAGAGCGTCGTCGTCTTCCCCGAGCCGGTCGGTCCGGTGACGAGCAGCATGCCGTGCGGCAATCCGATGAGCCGCTCCATCTGCCGCTGGGTCCGCGGGTCCATCCCGAGGCGGTCGAGCGGCATCAGGATGGCGGCGCGGTCGAGGAGCCGCATGACGATGCTCTCTCCGTGGATCGTCGGGATCGTGGAGACGCGGACGTCGAGCCGCCGCCCCTGGAGGTTCATCCGGATCCGCCCGTCCTGCGGCAGCCGGCGCTCCGCGATGTTGAGCTCGGCCATGATCTTGATGCGGGAGGTCACCGCGGCCTTGAGCCGGCGGGGCGGGGTTTCGGCGTCGAAGAGCACGCCGTCGATCCGATACCGGACGCGGAGGGTGTCCTCGAAGGGTTCGATGTGGATGTCGGAGGCGTCGGCCCCCACGGCGTTCTCGATGAGGAGGTTGACGAGCCGCACCACCGGGGCGTCGAACGCCATGTCCCGGAGCGAGTTCACGTCCTCGCCGCCGGCCTCGTCCTCCGCGGCCTCCTCGTCGCGGATCGTCTCGATCACCTTCTGGACGGCCGTGGAGCCGCTGCCGAAGTACCGCTCGATGGCCTCCACGATCGCCGCCTCGGCCGCCACCGCGACGCGCACGTCCACGCCGAGCACGCCGCGCAGGTCGTCCGTCGCCGTCGGATCGGAGGGGTCGGCGCAGGCGATCAGGAGGACGCCGTTCTCGAGCGAGAGCGGGCAGAAGCGGTACTGGCGCATGTACTGCGGCGAGAGGCTCCGCAGGAAGGGTGGGCTCGTCGGGAACTCCTCCCGGCCGACATAGGGCAGCTCGAGGTGGCGCGCGAGGGCTCGGGCGAGCTCCTCCGCGGAGCAGTACCCGAGCCGGACGACCGCCTCGGTGAGCCGCTCCCCGGTCGCCTGCTGCCGCTCCTGGGCGCGGGCCAGCTCGGGCTCGGTCAGGAGCCCGGCAGCCGTCAGCCACTGGCCGAACTGGGTGTCCACGGTTGGCCCCTTTCCTACTCGGTAGCCGGATTACCGGGAAAAACTCAAGTACGTAGTTACCTTACCGGAGCCGCGCCGCGGTGACAAGAAAACTTCCATTGACACGGGGTCGTTCATGTTTGCAAACTGTTTGCAGTCATGGCTGAGCGCCGGGTCGCGGAGCTCGATCGGATCCGGGGGCTCCTCCAGGCCGCCGGCCACGCCTGGACGCGCCCGCGGTCGGCCGTTCTCCAGGTGCTGGTGACCGGCGCCACCCCGCTGAAGGTCGAAGAGATCCACGACCGGCTCAGCCGGCGGCCGGGTGGGCGCGGGATCAACCTGTCCTCAGTGTACCGCACCCTGAACCTCCTCCACGCGCTCGGGGTCGTGCGCCGGGTCCAGCTCGGCGACGGCGCGTACCGCTTCGAGCTCGCGGAGGGCTACCGGGCCCACCACCACCACCTGGTCTGCGAGGCCTGCGGGCGGATCGAAGACGTGCGGCAATGCCCCGTGGAAGGGGCCGACCTAGGGGTCACGGTGCGTTCGCACTCGCTGGAGCTCCTGGGCGTCTGTCGGAGCTGCGCGCCGCAGGGGACGCGCGGGGGTGTCCACGCATGATCCCGCGCGGGACCTGGCTCGTCGCGCTGGTGGCGCTGGCGGCGGTAGGCTGCGGCCAGGGCGCGCCGACATCCGCGAAGCCGCTGGTGGTGGCGACCTTCTACCCCCTGTACGAGTTCTCGCGGCAGGTCGCGGGCGATCGGGCCGAGGTCGTTTCCCTGGTCCCGAACGGCGTCGAGCCGCATGACTGGGAGCCGTCGCCGTCGGACGTGGCGCGGGTTCAGAAGGCTCGGCTCTTCGTTTACAACGGCTCGGGCTTCGAGCCTTGGGTGGAACGGCTCCTCGCCGACGTTCAGAAGGTGCATCCTCTCGTGGTGAACGCGACCGAGGGCCTCGCGCTGATGGCGGCCGATCTGCCGCGGCACGACCGCGAAGGCGATCCACACGAGCCCCGGGCGAAGGGAGGCGGATCAGCACCCCTCGATCCGCACGTGTGGCTGGACCCCGTGCTGGCGCAGGCCCAGGTGGACCGGATCCGGATGGCGCTCGAGAAGCTCGATTCCGAAGGCGCCGCCATGTATGTCGACAACGCGCGCAGGTTCACCGCACGGCTCGCCGAGTTGGACGCCGCGTTCGAGCGCGGGCTTCGGCAGTGCGCGCGCCGGGACATCGTGGTCTCGCACGCGGCCTTCAACTACCTGGCCCGGCGCTATCACCTGACCGTGGTCCCGGTGATGGGCCTCACCCCCGAGTCGGAGCCCAGCCCAGCCCAGATGGCGGCCATCGTGCGGTTCGCACGCCGCCAGAAGGTTCAGTACATCTTCTTCGAGACTCTGGTGAACCCGAAGCTGGCCGAGACCCTTGCTCGCGAAGTCGGTGCCAGAACCCTGATCCTGAATCCGGTCGAAGGACTGACGCGGGAGGAGGAAGCCGCCGGGAAGGACTACGTGGCGTTGATGGAGGGGAATCTCAGGAACCTCCGCATCGGGCTCGACTGCCGATGAGACCGGTCGTCGAGCTCGAGGGCGTCGGCTTCAGCTACGGGCAAGTCCGCGTCCTCGATGACATCACCCTGTCGGTACAGCCGGGCGACTTCCTCGGCATCATCGGCCCCAACGGGTCGGGGAAGACGACGCTGCTCCGGATCTTGCTCGGGCTCCTGCCCCCGGCCACCGGCGTCGTGCGCCTCTTCGGGAAACCACCGGCCGCCTTCCGCGATTGGGGGCGTCTCGGGTACGTGCCACAGCGGGCCACGCTCGACCCGGCGCTGCCGATCACTGTCCGCGAGGTCGTCGGGACTGGCCTCGTCGCGACCCTCGCGCCCTTCGGGCGCGTCGGCGCCCCGGAGCGGGCGCGTGTGAGCGAGGCGCTGGAGCGCGTCGGGGTCGCGGAGTACGCCGCGGCGCGGATCGGCACCCTGTCCACGGGGCAGCAGCAGCGGGTCCTCATCGCCCGCGCCCTCGTGTCCGATCCGGAGCTCTTGATTCTGGACGAGCCGACGGGTGGGGTGGATCCTGAGGTCCAGGGGAGCTTCTACGCCCTCCTCCGCCACCTCAACCGCGAGCGAGACGTCACGCTGATTCTCGTGAGCCACGACATCGGCGTCGTGGCCCGGGAGGTGACGAAGCTCGCCTGCCTGAACCGAAGGCTCGTCTACCACGGCCGGCCGGAAGAGTTCCTGAGCGACACGAGCGCGCTGACGGCCCTTTACGGCCCGTCGATGCGCGTGGTGACGCACGAGCACTCCTAGCGCGATGCTGCCAGAGTTCGTCGAATACAGCTTCATGCACCGCGCCTTCGTCGTCGGTGCGGTGACCGCTGTCATCTGTCCCGCCATCGGGGTGTTCCTGATTCCTCGACGGCTCTCCCTCATCGCCGATACCCTGGCGCACACCGCGCTGGCCGGGGTCGCCCTGGGCCTCCTGCTCGGGGTCTCCCCCGTGCTCGGCGCCCTGGCGGTGACGGTGACGGGGGCTCTGGCGATCGAGCGGCTGCGGGCGAGGGGCGCGTTACAGGGGGATGCGGCGCTGGCCGTTTTCCTGTCCGGGGGATTTGCCCTCGCCGTGGTCTTGATCAGCCTTGCGGGGGGATTCAACGCCGATCTCTTCGCCGTCCTTTTTGGCAGCATCCTGACCGTGAGCCCAGGGGACGTGTGGCTGATCCTGGGCCTCGGTGCGCTGGTCGGAGCGACCATCGCGGCCTTCTTCCCGCGACTCCTGGTCATCACCCTGAACGAGGACCTTGCGCGCACCAGCGGGGTGCAGGTCTCGGCGCTGAATCTGGTCCTCACCATCCTCACGGCGCTGACGACGGTCGTGGGCATGCGCATGGTGGGCGTGCTGCTCGTCAGCGCCATGATCGTTATCCCGACACTCACAGGATTCGCGCTGGGGCGGAGCTTCCACCACGCCATGGCGATCGCGATCGCCACGGGGCTGGCTTCAGTCGGTGCCGGTCTCATCGCCGCCTACTACCTCCGGCTCGCCGCGGGCGGGGCGATCGTCCTGACGGCGCTTCTTTTCTTCGCCGCCGCCTCCCTGCTCCGCCGCGTCGCCGGTGGGAGCGCCGCACCCTCGGACCGCTCCTGACGGGGCCGCCGCCCGGCCGTCTTGGCGTGCGCGTCGTCGTCGAGGGCGTCTCCAAGACCTTTGCGGCCCGCGACGGGCGCGAGATCGAGGCCCTGCACGACGTCTCGCTGGCCGTCGAGGGCGGCGAGTTCATCACGGTGCTCGGCCCCTCCGGCCGCGGGAAGTCCACGCTCCTCCACATCCTCGCGGGGCTGATCCCCCCGACGCGCGGCCGCGTCGTCTTCCAGGGGGTCCTCGAGGGGACGCCGCTCGCCTCGATCGTGTTCCAGGAGCACGCGCTGTTCCCGTGGCGGACCGTCCTCGGCAACGTCGTGTTCGGGCTCGAGGTCCGGGGCGTGCCCCCGGCCGAGCGCCGCGGGAGGACTTCCGGGGGTAGGGCCGAGGGCGGACCCTGACGCCTCGCTCGATCCCTGCGGGGAGAGACTGTATGGGACGTTCCACACGCCGACGACTGGCCGCCGTCGTCCTTGCGATCCTCCTGGCCGGCTGCGACGGAGACGATGGCGGAGACGCTGGAACGGATCCCAATGCCCCGGTGATCTCGAGCCTCAGCGGGGCATTCCAGGCCGGGAGCTGCCTGCTCGGCGGCTCGACCGGGACGCCGCGTCTTCTCACCCTCGACTACGCCGACGCCGACGGCAACGTGAGCGGCGGAAGGCTGCGCGTCACCGCGACGTTCAGGCCCGACGCATCGTCGGTCACCGCGGAATTCGGCGTCCCTTCCGACGACGTCGTCGTCACCGGCACGGTCCAAGGTCAGGTCCGGCTCAGCGCCTGTGTCCTGTTCGGGTCTTTTACGGAGCTCACGGAAGACGTGGTCTTGGTCGACGCTTCGGACAAGAAGTCGAACGCGCTCTCCATCACATCGCCCCGCCCCGCAGGGGCACCGGAGGTATCGAGGTCGGCGCGCGGGTCCGCCTACGGCGGCTCGGCGCGCTGACACGCGACGGTCGCTCGGCCCACGCCCATCGAGTCTCGTGCCGGCAAGTGCGTGCCCACGGCATGGTCGGCTTCTGGCCAGCCGACCCCCCCTCCGCTCACCCGCGCGGCCGGGGAATCTCCTGACGGCGCGCCTGGTTGGGCGCGTGGCGTCGGCCTTGCAGCCCGGATGGAGGAGGCAACCATGAGCCTCTCGTGGGTGGTCGTGGTGTTGGTCGGGGTGCTGGCGGCGCTCGCGCTGGGGCCGACGCCCATCCGCGCCTGGCTGACTCACCATCGCGCGCGGGTGCTGGTCATCGCCGAGTTCGAGCCCCACCTCGACCTGCTCGTCGCGACCCTCCGGCGAGCCGGGTACCGCCCGCGGGGCTGCCACCCGCGTGGCGCCATCGACCTGCTCCGGCGCGGCGCGTACCCGATCGTCGTGAGCGGTCTCATGATGCCGTACCTGTCCGGGTCCGAGCTCCTCGCGGCCACGCGCGCGCTGTCGCCGTGCCCGCAGGTCGTCCTCCTCACCGGCGACCCGGCGGGCGACGCCGCCGGGGAGGCGATCCGTCGCGGCGCGTGCGCCGTCGTGGACAAGCGCTCGATGGGTGATCTCCGCCGGGCGGCGCACGGCGCGTTTGCCCGGGCCTTCGGCGCGCGCCGCGCGTCTCGCGCGCCCGTTCCCGTCCCCGTCCGCGTCCGGTAGTCGCTCCCCCGCGGCCGCCCCCGTTCCCTTCGGCCGGTTCCGTCCCGCCGCCCGCTCCCTCCGCGACCGACCGGGATCGCGCCCCGAGTGTGCTAGATTTCAGCGGGGAGGTGACTCGCGCGATGAAGGCCATCCTGGTCCTCCACGGCCCGAACCTGAACCTGCTCGGGCAGCGGGAGACGGGCGTGTACGGGAAGCTGACGCTCGTCGAAGTGGACGCGGCCATCGCTCAGCACGCCGCCGCCCGCGGCGTGTCGCTCGAGTGCCGGCAGTCCAACCACGAGGGCGTGCTGGTCGAGGCGATCCAGAAAGCGCCCGAGCAGGGCTTCGACGCCATCGTCATCAACCCGGGCGCCTTCACCCACTACTCCTACGCGCTCCGCGACGCGATCGCGGCGGTCGGGATCCCCGTCGTCGAGGTCCACCTCTCCAACATCCACGCGCGGGAGGGGTTCCGGCACACCTCGGTGACCGCGGCCGTCTGCCGCGGTCAGATCTCCGGGTTCGGCCTGGAGAGCTACCTCCTGGGCCTGGATGCCGCGCTCGCCTGCCTCGGCGGGCGGTGAATGCCCCGCCCCCTGGGGCGGTCTGACAGGGCAGGGACCGAGCTGCGCGGAGCCGCGCCGTGAGCGACGAAGACCGCGACGCCGTCCGGCGGGTCCAAGCGGGCGAGACCGAGGCGTTCGAGGTGCTCGTCGAGAAGTACAAGCGCAAGACGTTCCGGCTCGCCTATCAGGTGCTCCGAGACCAGGAGGAGGCGCTGGACGTCTCGCAGGAGGCGTTCGTGAAGGCGTTCCGCTCGCTCCCGAAGTTCAAGGGGGAGTCCGCCTTCTACACGTGGCTCTTCCGGATCACGATGAACCTCGCCCTGGATCGGAGGCGCCAGCGCGTGACGCGGACGAAGGCCCTGGGGGGCGAGGACGTGCCGCCGGAGGAGTGGGAGCGGACGGCGGTGGCGAGCGGGCCGGATCCCGAGGCGGAGGCCGCCAGCGCCGAGCGGCGGGCGCGCATCGGGCGCGCGCTCCATTCCTTGTCAGAGAACCACCGGGCCATTATCATCTTGAGTGACATCGAGGGGCTCTCGTACCGGGACATCGCGGAGGTCCTCGCCATCCCGATGGGAACCGTCATGTCGCGCCTGCACAACGCCCGGAAGCGCCTGCGAGAGGCGCTCGGTTCCGCTTTCCTCGCCCTCCTCCTGGCCATCGTGCTGAGCGGGGCTCTCGGCAGCCCGACGGCCGCCCAGGGCCCGTCCCCCTTCGGGACGCCGCCGCCCGTGGGCGCGCCGGGGCCCGAGCGCCCGGCGCCGGCGTCGCCGTTCGGGACACCCGCGCCGGCGGGCCCGGTCCAGCAGGTCTGCGTCTACGCGCTGGTCATCCTCGCCTCGAACGAGCCGGGTGGCGCCCCGGTCGGGCCTCCGCTCCCGCCCCAGGTCCTGCGCCCGGGCGGGTCGGTCCAGCGCGGCCTCGCCCCTGCCCCCGGGTCGGAGCCGGAGAGCGCGGCACCCGTGCCGGGGGCGGCGTGCGGGCGTCCGGTGCGGCTCTCCCCGTGGGTGCCACGGCTCCGGGAGGTCTTCGGGTACACGACCTACGAGCCGATGAGCGCGTTCGAGACGATCATGCCGGTCGGCCTCGCCCAGCGGTTCGCGCTACCCGGGGGGCGGCAGCTCGACATCCATCCGCTCGGGATCCGGCCCCCCGTCGTCCGGATCGCGATCAAGATCCTGCGCGGGCCGATCACCGAGATCGCCACCGTCATGGACGTCCCGGCGCGCCGGCCTGCCCTCATCGGCGGCCCGCCCCACGGCCGCGGCGTCCTCATCATCGCGATCCGTTCCCGCATCGAGCCCTGAGAGCCAGGGCTCTGACCCCGCGACGAAGGAGGCGCCCCCGGATGCGGCCGCTCTGTGCCCTCGCCGTGCTGTGTTGGCTCGCTGCCGCGGCCGTCGCGCCCCGCGAAGCGGCGGCGTACCACGAGGCGACGATCCACCTCGAGCCGCGTCTCTGGTTCCCGGCGCTGTCGGTCGAGGTCCGGTCGTCACGCGGGGGGCTCACCGGCGACGTCCTGACGGACAGCGACCTGGCCATCGACGACCCCGTGGTGCCGGGCGCCGCGGTCACGGTCCGGCTCCGCCCGCACTCGCTCCGCCTCGAGGGGCTCAGCGCCTCCGCGGACGGGGACACGCGGGTCGACCGGACGTTCAACTTCGCCGGCCGGACGTACACCGTCGACACGCGCGTCACGTCGGAGTTCGACGCCCTGATCGTCGCGCTGGACTACGGGTACGACCTCTTCCGCACCGAGCCGCTGGCCGCCACCGTCACGCTGGGGGCCCGTATCGTGGACGCCGAGGCGAGGCTGACGGCCCCCGAGCTCGGGTTCGCGGGGGAGGCGAGCTTCCAGGGCGTGGTGCCCGCCGTCGGGATCCTGCTGGTCGCGCACCCCGTCCCGGTACCGCCGCTCTCCTCGCTCGCGCTCACGCTCCGCGTCAGCGGGCTCACGATCGGCGACCGGGGCTCCTACTTCGACGTCGACGGCGCCGTCGAGTGGCTGCCGGTCCCCACGCTCGCGCTGCGGGCGGGCTACCGGTTCGTCCACGGACGCGGGTAAGAAGGCGGCGACCGGGCCGAGTTCGACCTGTCGGGGCCCTACGTCGGCCTGACGTTCGCGTTCTAGGTCTTCCCCTCTCCCCCGTGGGGGAGAGGGGAGGGTGAGGGGGACGCGCAGCCCTCACCCCAACCCTCTCCCTCCCTCGGGAGGGAGAGGGAGCAGATTGCCCGCGGCGATTCGCGGCGGCGCGGCCGGTCAGCTGGCGCCGCGGGCCGCGTCGCGGGCCGTCGAGCGCGGCAGCCGGTCGAGCTTGAAGACCGTGACGAACTCGCGGTTGACGCTGATCCAGAGCTTTCCGGCGATGATGGCGTTGGTGAGCGCCTCTTTGAACGTCATCCAGTCGATCAGGAGGCGCGGGTCGTCGGTGACCATGACCAGGTCGGCCGGGGCCCGGGGCGCGCCCTCGGCCACCGCGAGCCGGCCGTCGTCGATCCGCAGCTCGAAGTCTCCGCCCGCGGTGCGCGCGTGGATGCGCCGCTTCCAGCCGGCCAGGTTGTGGCGGGCCCGCGGGCTCCGCTCGACCGCGGCGGCCAGGTCGCGCAGCCGCTGCGCGGCCTCGCGGTAGGCGCCCCGGTAGGCGTCGGTCGGGGCGGCGACCGGCGGCGGCGCCGGGGCCGAGAGGTCCAGCTCGCTCTCGAGCAGGGGGCTCTTCTTCTGCTGGGTCGGCGGCAGCTCGTGGAGCGGCACCGCGAAGATGTCGGTCGGCTTCCCGACCCGCTCGGTGCGGAACACGACCTTGACCGGCATGCCCTTCTTGAAGACGAAGGGCGTCAGCACGCCCTTCGTCGTGTAGACGTGGATCGGGAGGGCGGTCTCGGCCCCCTGGAGCACCACCCGACCCCGGCCGAACGGCACCCACGACTGGAAGAGCGAGTGGGCGAAGTAGGTGACGGGCGGCGTCGAGTTCATCACGCCGACGTCGGGCATCGCCACCCAGTCCATCTCGGCGAAGTCGCAGTCCGGGCACATCAGCTCGAACGGCGGGACCCGCACCAACCGGCATTTCGGGCAGCGGACGCCCCAGATCTTCAGCTCGTCGCGGAGGCCCAGGAAGTACCGGGAGAACTCGCCCTTGGTGCGCTTGTAGAAGGTGAACATCGCCTCGTTCGACTGGAGGTACCGGACGCCGTCTCGCTCGACGATCTCCGAGGTGACCGGCGGGACCATGTGCTCGGGAATGACCTTGCGGGGCTTCTCGTCGCTCGCCATGGGTCTACTCCCTCTCCAGAACGAAGACGACGCCGTACTGGGCGACCGTCGATCCGGTTCCGTGCACCAGGCCGCGCCGGAAGCCGCGCTCGAGCATCTCCCGGCGCGCGCTCCAGGTGGAGAAGACATTCGAGCCGCCGACGAAGTGGCCGCCGAAGGTCAGTCCGCCCGAGGGGTTGACCAGGAGCCTCCCGCCCGGCGTCATGATGCCGTCCTCGACCAGGGTGTCGGTGCGGCCGATGGGGACGAAGCCCATCTCGCCCATCGTGATCTGGAGCTGCTTGACGAAGGCGTCGTGCAGCTCGACGACCTGGATCTCGGCGAGGGGGTCCTTGACGCCGGCCATCTCGTAGGCCTTGTGGGCGGCGATGTGATCGGACCAGATGCGGCCCATGTACTTGTGGCGCCGGTAGTCCGGCCCGGCCACGCTGTGCTCGTTGCTCGCCCCGGCGCCGGTGATCCAGATCGGGGGTGTGCCGCTGTTCCGGGCGATCGCCCGGGCCTTCTCTTCGCTGGCGAAGATGACGGCGCCGGCGCCCTCGGTGTAGACGCACATTTCCAGCAGCTTGAACGGGTAGACCACGTAGCGGGAGCTCATCGCCATCTCGGCGGTGACCACCTCGTCCCGCCGCTGGGCGCAGGGGTTGTTCTTGGCCTGCTGGCAGAGGATCTCGCTGATGCGCGCCGAGACCTCGGGCTTGAGGTCGTCGGGGTGGTCGTCCATGTAGGCGAGCACGACCTCGGCGTAGCTGTCCGACGCCGTCCAGCCCAGCTCCCGCTCGAAGAAGGTGTCGCCCGACCAGCCGATCGTCTTGATGACCTCGGGGGTCTCGGTCATCGACTCGAAGTCGAAGCAGTCGGTCGCCCGCTCGACGCCGAGGACCAGGACGGTGTCGTAGAGGCCGCTCGCGACCCAGCCGTAGGCGCAGAGCATCGCGTAGGCGCCGGTGGCGCCGCCGTTGCTGACGCGGATCCCCGGCTTGTTGGCCATCCCGATGATCCCCTGGAGCGGGTGCTCGGGGATGGCCGAGAGCTCGAAGATGTCGTTGTAGATGCCGAACACGACGGCGTCCACGTCGCGGACGCCGATGGCGGCGTCGCGCAGGCAGTCGCGCACCGCCAGCTGGGAGAGGCCGTAGTAGGTGCGCTCGATCCAGTGGCCCTTGCAGGGCGTGATCGCGGCGCCGACGATGCCGACCTTGTTCATCGGGGGCTCCTTTCAGGCGTCGCGACTCAAGCACCCCCGCGCAGGCCGCCGGGTCCGGCTCTCCGAGCAGGTCAAAGCCAACCCCGGCGAGATCGTTGTGGAGCTCAGGGGGGCTGCCGGGCCGGCCGAGTTGGCCTGAGGTGGCGCGGGCCGCGTTGGCTGCCCCCCTCGAGCCCGGGCCTCGAGTCTCCCGCCGGGCAGGTCCGCTCCCGCCAGTGCGACCGGCGCCCCGCGAACGAGCACAGCGCCCTGACGCCTCGCGCGAAACCGTGCTTTGTTCCGACTACGCCCCCCCACGCGGTGAAGCAGCGCCCGGCCGTCGTGGCGCTCGCGGCCGAGCCACCCCCGTGACGAGGTGCGGTCGCGGAGTCGTGAGTGGGACTGGTGGGCCGGGCGCGCCGGCCCAGACCCACCGGGTATCGGGACGCCGAGCGTGTCGGTCGCGGGGGCGGCGTCAGTCCCGGGCCGCCTCACGCGTCCAACACGCGGCTGCACTCGTCGATGATATCCCTCCGCATGGGCCCTTCGACGCGCAGGGCGGCTGTGAACCGCTCAGCGAGCTTCTCCCGTTGTTCCCGATTGTCCCAGCCCCGGAGGGCCGCTGGGTCCTCGCCCTGAGCTTGCCAGTGATCCGTGGCCTGTGCGGCGCAAATGGCGGCGAGCCGGTGGATCTTCGCCGCCCGGATGGCCTGCTCCTTGGCGCCGGCGGTCACCACCCAGCCTGTGCCGAAGCCCACGACGGCCGCCACGATCACGCCCGATACGAAACCCAAGACGAACGGCTTTGCCTTCTCCATCCTGTCCCTCCTCGTCATGGTGGTCTCTCCTTGTCACCGGCGGTCCCGAGGCGACTCCAGGTAGCGCAGGAGATCCGACCCGGGTCTCAGGATGATCGTGGTCCCCTGGGCGAACACCTGCTCGTAGGTCTCCAGCCGGCGCAGGAAGCCGTAGAATGCGGGGTCGCGGCCGAAGGCCCGGCCGGTCACCGCCGTCGCCAGCGCGTCACCTTCGCCCCGCAGCCGCTGGCTGTCCGCGTAGGCCTTAGCGAGGATGATTTCCCGCTCCTTGTCCGCGCCGGCCCGGATCTCCCGGGCCTTTTCCTCGCCCTCGGCTCGGTAGCGAAGCGCGATCCGGTGGCGCTCGGCCTGCATCCGCGCGAAGACGCTGGCCTGGACCTCGGCCGGCAGGTCGGCCCGCTTCACCCGTACGTCCACGACCGCGATGCCGAAGGGCGCGGCCAGCTCGCGCGCGGCGGCGGTGACCTCCTCCATGATCGCCTCGCGCTTCTCCCGGATGATCTCCTTGAAGTTCTCCTTGGCGATCTCCTGCCGGAGGCGGGCGGTGATGATGTCGTCCAGGCGGGCCATCGCCCCCCGCTCGTCCCGGACGGTCCGAAAGAACTGGAGCGGGTCCACGATCCGCCAGCGCGAGATGTGGTCGATGGCGAGCCGCTTCTTGTCCAGGGTCAGGTACTCGCCTCCCGGGGCATCGGTCGCGAGCACGCGCTTGTCGAAGTAGGTGACGGTGTGGATCATCGGCAGCTTCAGATAGAGGCCCGGGTCCTGGACCGTCCGGATCGGCTCGCCGAAGCGCGTCACGATCGCCTGTCGCCACTCGGGGACGACGTAGACGGTCCCGGAGACGACGAGCACCGCCACGAGGATGGCAGGGATCCAGCGCAGCATGGCCGGTTACCTCCTTCCCGCCGGGGCGTCGGCCGGGGCCTCTGGCTTGGGGGGCGCGGGGACCAGATCCTTGAGCGGCAGCACCGGCAGCACGCCGCCGCGCTCGCCACCGGTCTCCATGATGAACATCTGGGTCTTGGGCAGAACCCGGTCGACCGTCTCCAGGTAGAGGCGCTCGCGGGTGACCGCCTCGGCCTTCCGGTATTCCTCCAGCACCTTGAGGAACCGCGCGGCGTCCCCCTCCGCCCGGATCAGGCGCTGCTCCCGGTAGGCTTCAGCCGTGCGCAGCATCTGGACCGCCTCACCGCGGGCCTTCGGCACGACCTCCTCCTGGTAGCCTTCCGCCTCCTTGATGAGGCGCTCTCGGTCCTCCCAGGCCCGCACCACGTCGTGGAACGCCTCGCGCACCTCGCGCGGCGGGTCCACGACCAGGAGCCGAGCCTCGGTCACCAGGAGTCCGGTTTCGTAGAGGTCGAGCAACGCCTGGAGGGTGGTCTTCACCCGGTCCTGCACGTCGACCCGGCCCTCGGTCATGGTGTAGTCGATGGTGTTCTGTCCCACCGCCGAGCGCAGAGCTACCTCTGCCGAGGCGTGGAGCGCGCGCTCGGGGTTGGCGGCGCGGAAGAGGAACTTCACCGGGTCCCGGACGAGGTACTGCACGAAGAGCTGGACATCGACGATGTTCTCGTCCCCCGTGAGCATCAGCGACTCGCCGGGAACCGACTGGGCCGAACCGCCGCCCGAGCGGAATCCGATCTCCGCGCGACGGACGGTCGCGATGTCGACGACGTAGTGCCGCTGCATCGGGCTCGGGAGACGATACCGGAGCCCCGGCTCCGTCTCGCCCGCTACGCGACCGAACAGGAGCACGATGCCCCGCTCGCCGGGACCGACCACGTAGAAGCCCGACACCAGCCAGAAGAACAGCACGAGGGCAGCGGCCGCTCCGAGCACCCGCCCCAGCCCGAGCCGCTCGCCCAGGCGCCGGATCGGCCCGAGCTGCTCCAGGATCTCCGGACCTCCGTGACGTCGAGACCAGTCAGCCATGTGTCACCTTCCTTCCACGGTCAGGGGCCGCCCCGTGTTTGCGGTAGGGGGACCCGCACCGGCGGCTCTCCGCAGGCCGAGCCGCGGCCGGGTGCACCCCCGTCTGGCCCGCACCGAACCGTCGGCCAGGACCCCGGATACCGACTGTCGGCGTGATGAGGGTCTTCTTCAGCGCCCTGAGCGATCCGGGCGCGACGACCGAGCGCGTCTCCCTGGCGTCCTCCCGTGTCCGGGACGCCGGTGCCGGGGGAAAGTCGTCCCCTCGCGTCGGCGTGCCAGTGCGCCGTCGACGGGAGCGCGGCATTCCCCGGGACTCGCTGGGTAGCGCTCGGCCTCGGCCGAGGGCTTTTAGCCGGGCCCGGACGACCCGGGTCCGCGGCCGGGATCCGGGGGCTCGACTAGGGGCAAAGTTCAGCGGACCGGAGGATCTCGCGACCGGCTCGGGGGCAGGAAACGATCGGGGAGCGGGAGACGAGCGTCACGGAGAGCTGCGAGTTTGTTGCCGGGGGGACGGACGTCGGGCGCGGCCTCGGGAAGAGCCGCCGGGGTCCACGCATCCCGCACCGTCACGTCCCAGCCGCCCGGATCGGCGGCCACGAGCAGGTGGCGTGCGCGAACCATTCCCCGGGCTCGGTCGGCGCTACCCAGCGGAGCGCCCACGACCTCCGAGATCGCCATCAGGTAGGCCAGCGAGCCGAGGACCGCCAGCAGGCAGAGGCTCCACCACGACGGAGGCCACGACCGGCTCGTGCCGGGATTCGAGAAGGGTCTCGAGGGGATCTTACCGATGCATACCATGGTCCGACCCGGCTCCCGCATGCAGCGGGCGCCGCCAGCGAGAAGCAGCTTCAAGGGTACCAGCGCCCCGGGACTCACGCAAGCGGTCTCCCGGCGCAGCGCCGACGGACGCACGGCCCGATGAGCCAGTCCTCGATCGTACAGGTGTTATGCGTCGTGTCGCGCTGATCGATGGTGACCCGCCTCCGCCCCACCTGAGGCAGGCGTGCCCAGCCGACTGCCCGCCGAGCTGGGCAAGCCTTGCGCTGGCACGTTACACTTACACTGACACTGGGTGCGCCAATTGCACCACGCCCACTGAGCCGCCACCGACGCACCAAGCCGGAGGGCGCATGCACACTCGAACGGGCGCGGAACAGCCCGCGTCATCGGATCGCCGACGAGCGCACGCGGCGCGGACCCCCAGGCCGGATTGCGGCAGGGTCAGCTCCTCCTTCCCGCGGCGCCACCGAGGACCAGGCCCGTTCCGGGTTGCGCCGCGCGCCGTGGGGGTCATTGGCCTGCTTACCGTATTCATGTTGGGCGTGCCGGCGTCGGCGGACGCCGCACGGCCGGTCGTCTACGTGGCGCCGATCGAGGGCGTGATCGACCTCGGCCTCGCCCCGTTCGTGCAGCGCGTCCTGGACGAGGCCGCCGGGGCCGATGCGGCGGCGGTGATCCTGGAGGTCAACACGTTCGGGGGGCGCGTGGACGCCGCCGTCCTGATCCGGGACGCCCTGCTCGGGAGCCGGGTCCGGACGGTCGCCTTCGTGAACAAGCGCGCCATCTCGGCCGGGGCCCTGATCAGCCTGGCGGCCGAGAAGATCGCGATGGCCGGCGGCGGGACGATCGGGGCCGCCACGCCGGTGCAACTCGGGCAGCCGGGCGGTCCGGCCCAGCCCGTGGCCGAGAAGACCGTGTCGTACATGCGCAAGGAGTTCCGGGCCACCGCCGAGAGCCGCAAGCGGCCGCCGGGGCTCACGGAGGCGATGGTGGACGCCGACGTGGAGATCCCCGGGGTGATCGAGAAGGGAAAGCTCCTCACCCTCACGACCGAGGAGGCCCTGACGCACGGGGTCGCGGATGTCCGCGCGGACAGCCTCGCCGCGGTCCTGGCCTGGCTGGACCTGGCTGGCGCGGAGGTGCGCCCGGCGACGCAGACGTGGGCCGAGACGCTCGTGCGCTTCCTGACCCACCCGGTGGTCAGCTCCCTCCTGATGACGGTCGGCATCCTGGGGATCATCGTGGAGCTCCGCACGCCCGGCTTCGGCCTGCCCGGCGCGCTCGGCGTCGCCAGCCTCGCCCTCTTCTTCTGGGGCCACTGGCTGGTGCGGCTGGCGGGCTGGGAGGAGCTGTTGCTGGTCGGCACCGGGCTCCTCCTCCTCGCCGTCGAGCTCTTCGTCACGCCCGGCTTCGGGATCACCGGGGTCCTCGGGCTCGCCGCCCTCGTCGGCGGCCTGGGGCTGAGTCTCGTCGGCGCCGGGGCGACGTGGGAGGTCGTGCTCACCGCCGTCGGGCGAGTCGCGGTCTCGCTGCTGCTGGCGATCGCCGCCTCCCTGGGCTTCCTGCGCCTCCTCCCGCGCCTGCCGTTCGGCCGCCGGCTCGTCCTCGAGACCGAGCTGACGGCCGGCGAGGGCTTTGCGTCCGCACCGGTGACGGACCGCGCCTGGTTCGGTAAGCGCGGCACGGCGGCGTCGACGCTACGGCCGGCCGGGATCGCCGACATCGAGGGCGAGCGGGTGGATGTCGTCTCCGACGGGGAGTTCATCGACGCGGGGGAGTCGATCACGGTGGTCCGGGTCGACGGCAACCGGATCGTCGTGCGGCGGCTTCGCGGAAAGGACTGAGCCCATGGTCGGCATCGAAACGGGTGTGTTCGGAGCCCTCGCGCTCCTCATCCTGCTGCTCGCGGTCCTGGTCTTCCTGCTCTACCTGATTCCCATTCCGCTCTGGATCGCCGCGTGGGCGTCGGGCGCGTATGTGGGACTGTTCACCCTCATCGGCATGCGCCTCCGCCGCGTGCCGCCCGGCACGATCGTCACCGCAAGGATCAGCGCCGTCAAAGCCGGACTCGACATCTCCGTCAATGACCTCGAGGCCCACTACCTGGCGGGGGGGAATGTCGTGCGGGTCGTCAACGCGCTGATCTCGGCCGACAAGGCCAACATCCCGATGACCCTCAAGCGCGCGGCCGCCATCGATCTGGCCGGCCGCGACGTCCTGGAGGCGGTGAAGATGTCCGTCATCCCCAAGGTGATCGAGACCCCGCGGATCGCCGCCGTGGCCAAGGACGGTATCCAGCTCCACGCCATTTGCCGGGTCACCGTCCGGACGAACCTCGACCGGCTGGTGGGCGGAGCCGGGGAGGAGACCGTCATCGCGCGCGTCGGCGAAGGCATGGTCAGCACCATCGGCTCGGCCGCGACCCACAAGGACGTGCTCGAGAACCCCGACCACATCTCCAAGCACGTGCTCTCCAAGGGGCTGGATGCGGGCACCGCCTACGAGATCCTGTCCATCGACATCGCCGACGTGGACGTCGGCGAGAACATCGGCGCCAAGCTCCAGATCGACCAGGCCAACGCCGACAAGCAGATCGCCCAGGCCAAGGCGGAGGAGCGGCGGGCGATGGCGGTGGCGGAAGAGCAGGAGAACCGGGCGAAGGTCGTCGCGGCCGAAGCCGAGGTGCCGCGGGCCATGGCCGAGGCCTTTCGCCAGGGCAACCTGGGGATCATGGACTACTACCGGATGAAGAACGTGCAGGCGGACACGGCCATGCGCGAGGGCATCGCCGGCCTCGAGCAGGGTCCCGGCGGCGCCATGCCGCCACAGGGACGCTGATGCCGCTGGAGCAGTGGCTCCTCCTCGCGCTCTTCGGGCTGGGGGCCGTCGCCCAGCTGCTTGCGCACCGGTACAGGCAGGTCAAGGGCCCCGGAGACCGCGCGGCGCATCCGGAGCAACCCGGGCGCCGGGACCGGACCGCGGGGCTAGCTGCGAGACCGGCGCCGAGCCCCAAGAGACCACCTGGGGCTCGGGCGGAGCCCAGCGGGGCCTCGCGCCCAGCTCCGATGGCCCCGGCCGGCGCGCGCCCGCCCGTTCGTTCTCGGCTCGGAACCCTCCAGGACGTCCGCCGCGGCATCGTGCTGATGACGGTGCTGGGGCCATGCCGGGCTCTGGGGGCGGCACCTCTCACTCCGGGCTCGCCGGGGCGCAGGAGCCCTCGAGAGGGCCACCCGTGACGGGCATCGTGCCGGCGATGACACCGCCGTGAGAACCGCGCCAACTGGGCTTACTGCGTGGCGGAGTCCTTCTTGTGGACGTCGATGCCAATATAGTCCATGGCTGGCCCCTCTCCTCATGCGGCGTTGACCGCGTTAGCCGTCTGTGGGGCAGAGATGGCGCGGGCCGCGTTGGCTGCCCCCCTCGAACCCGGGCCTCGAGTCTCCCGCCGGGCAGGTCCGCTCCCGCCAGCGCGACCGGCGCCGCGCGAACGAGCACAGCGCCTTGACGCCTCGCGCGAAACCGTGCTCTATTCCGACTACGCCCTTGCGCCCGTGCGGCTGGGTGCTCGTGAAGCGCCTCGCCTGCGCCGAGACGACGCAGCACCGGTTCCCGCCCCGCCGGAACGGCGTCTACCCGGTCTGACCCCCGGGATGCGGCTGGACCTGTCGAACGGATGCGAAGCCTCATCGTCGCTTGCCGCTACCTGACCGCGCTGCCGCTGCCGCGGGAGGGAGTCCCAGGGAATCTCGGCCGTGCCGCCGGCTGGTTTCCGGTGGTGGGCCTCCTCCTCGGGCTCGCGCTGGCTGCTGCCGCGGTCCTCCTCGATCCCGTCCTCCCGCCGCTGGTCGGCGCCGTGCTGCTCGTGGCGCTGTGGGCCGGCCTCACCGGCGGCCTCCACCTCGACGGGCTCGCTGACACGCTCGACGGCCTGGGAGGCGGCTGGAGCCGCGAGGAGACCCTCGCGATCATGCGGGACGAGCGAGTCGGCGCCTACGGCGTCACGGGGGTCGCGCTCGTCATCGCACTCAAGATCGCCACGCTCGCCAGCCTCGAGCCGGGGTTCCGCTGGCGAGCCCTGCTGCTCGCGCCGGCCCTCGGCCGGCTCGGCCCGCTCGTCCTGGCCCGCCTCTGCCCCCCCGCGCGGGCCGAGGGGGCGGGGCACGCGTTCGCGCTCGCGGTGAGCGGCCGGAGCCTCGCCGCGGCGGCCCTCGTCGCGGTGGCGGCCGCGCTCGGGCTCGTCGGCCCGTGGGGCGCACTCCTCGTCGCGGTCGTCGCGGCGGATGGGGCGGCGTTCGCGCTCTACCTCCGGCGCCGGCTCGGGGGGCTCACGGGCGACTGCCTCGGGGCGCTCGTCGAGGGGAGCGAGGCGGGGGTCCTGACGATCCTCTGCGCGCTCGCCTATCTCGGGGTGATCTAATGCGAGCCGGCCCTCGATCCGCTCCCTCTCCCCCGGGTCGGGGGAGAGGGTGAGTTGAATCGGGGGCTGTTCTAGTGGCCTCCACCTGGGTCTACCTGATCCGTCACGGCGAGGTGGAGGAAGCCGCGCAGAAGCGCTTCTTCGGCCACACCGACGTCGCGCTCTCGCCGACGGGCCTCCGCCAGGTGGAGGCGCTCGGACGGCACCTCGGGCGGGAGGCGATCGAAGCCGTCTACACGAGCGACCTCCGGCGGGCGCGGCAGTCCGGGGACCCGATCGCGGCGGCGCGGGAGATCGCGCCGGTGATCGACGCGGCGCTGCGGGAGGTGTACATGGGCCGCTGGGAGGGTCTCACGTTCCCGGAGATCCGGGAGCGCTACCCCGAGCTGATCGCAGCGTGGCTCGCGGACCCCGCGGCGGTGGCATTCCCGGAGGGCGAGAGCCTCGAGGCACTCCGGGCGCGCGCGATGCCCGCGCTCCAGGCGATCCTCGAGCGCCATCCGGGCGGGCGCGTCGCCGTCGTGGCGCACGGCGGGACGAACCGCGTGATCCTCGCCGAAGCCCTCGGCCTCCTGCTCCGGAACAGCCTCCGGATCGCCCAGGACTACGCCTGCGTGAACCTGATCGAGTACCGACGCTCGAGCGCGGTCGTCCACGCTCTCAACCAGCTCGTCGCCGGCGTCGCGGCCGTCCCGCCGGTCGAGACCAGCGCCCAGGAGGCATCGCGCCCGTGAGCGCGGCGCCCCTGGACTCGGTCCGGCTCGACCGGTGGCTCTGGGCGGCGCGATTCTACAAGACCCGGAGCCTGGCCCAGACCGCGTGCGATGGGGGAAAGGTGGACCTGAACGGCCAGGCGGCGAAGCCCGCTCGGCCCGTCCGTGTCGGCGACCGGCTCCGCGTGACGCTCGGGGAGTGGCGCCGCGAGCTGCTCGTGCGCGCGCTCGGCGAGCGGCGCGGGCCCGCCGCCGAAGCACGTGCGCTGTACGAGGACCTCTCCCCGCCGCCGCCTCCCCGGCCGCGGCGCTTGCTCCCGCCCGTCCTGCGGGCGCCCGGGCTCGGCCGTCCGACGAAGCGGGAGCGGCGGCTGATCGACCGCCTCCGGCCGCGATGAACGAAGCGTCCGAGCGGCGGGCGCTCCTCGGCATCGCGGTGCTCTCGGTCCTGGTGATCCTCGCCGTGGCGGCGCTCGTCCTCGGTCCGACGCCCCCCGGCGCGGCGCCGCCCTCCGTCCTGCCGACGCTTAACGCCTTGCTGAACGGGACGAGCGCTGCGCTGCTCACGGCCGGGTTCCTCTTGATTCGGCGGAAGCGGGTCGCGGCGCACCGCGCGTGCATGCTGAGCGCGTTCGGCGTCTCCACGCTCTTCCTCGTTTCCTACGTCGTCTACCACGCCCAGGCGGGCTCGGTGCCGTTCCACGGCCAGGGCTGGATCCGGCCGGTCTACTTCACGCTCCTGCTCTCCCACATCGTCCTCGCGGCCGCGATCGTGCCGCTCGCGCTGACGACGATCTACCGGGCCTGGACGGAGCGCTTCGACCGCCATCGGCGGATCGCCCGCTGGACGCTCCCGATCTGGCTCTACGTCTCGGTCACCGGCGTCCTCGTCTACTGGATGCTCTACCATCTGGCGCCGCGCTGAGCACCACCCTCACCCCGACCCTCTCCCTCCGGGGAGGGAGAGGGACGAACAACGGCCGCGGCTTGACGGCGCCTCCGGCGGTCTGCTACGGTACGCGCAGCGTTCACGGGGTCCCAGGTGAGCCCCACCGAGGGGCCAAGAGGGAAGGCGGTGCGAGACCGCCGCGACCCCGTCACTGTGATCGGGGACGAACCCCGCGCGAGTACCACTGGCGCCGGGCAGCGGCGCTGGGAAGGGCGCGGGAAGTAGGACGATCCGAGAGCCAGGAAACCTGCCTGGGACCCGAGTTCTCCTGACCGGTCTTCGAGGGGAGGCCCGGGTGCCGCAGACTCTCCCGCCGAGTCCAGACCCCCGCCTCAGCCCCCCGTGAGCGCCCGGACCGTCCTGGTCCTGGGCGGTGTCCGCGCGGGGAAGAGCGCCTACGCCGTGGTCCGAGCCGAAGCCCTCGGCGGCCGCGTCGCCGTCGTCGCGACGGCCGAGGCCGGCGACCCCGAGATGGCGGCCCGCATCGCGCGCCACCGGGCCGCGCGGCCCCGGGAGTGGCGGACCGTCGAAGCGCCGATCGCGCTCGCCGAGGCCCTCGCCGGCCTCGAGGGCCAGGCGGATACCGTTGTCCTCGATTGCCTGACCCTCTGGGTGTCGAACCTCCTCGCCCGGACGCCGGAGCTCCCGGACCACAGGCTCCTTGCCGAGGCCGGGCGGCTGACGGACCTGATCGGCCGGCAGCCCTTCGACCTCGTCGTCGTGTCGAACGAGGTCGGCTGGGGCGTCCACCCCGAGACGGCCCTCGGCCGGCGGTTCCGCGACGCCCTCGGCCTCGTCAACCAGGCGGTGGCGCGGGCCGCCCACGAGGTCGTGCTCCTCGTCGCGGGCTGCCCCTCGTGGCTGAAAGGACCGTAGGCGCATGCGCGCCCTCGACGACCTGCTCAGCCGCATCGCTCTGCCCGACCCGCGCGTCGCGCTGGCCGCGCACGAGCGCCTCGCCCGGCTCACCAAGCCCCCGGGAAGCCTCGGCCGGCTCGAGGAGTTGGCCGCGCGCGTGGCCCTCATCACCGGTGACCCGATGCCGAGGATCGAGGCCCCGGTCATCTTTACCCTGGCAGGCGACCACGGTGTCGTCGCCGAGGGGGTGAGCGCCTACCCGCAGGCGGTGACCGCCCAGATGGTCGAGAACTTCTGCCGGGGCGGGGCCGCGGTGAACGCGCTCGCACGCCACGTCGGGGCGCGCGTCGTCGTGGCCGACTTCGGTGTCGCGACGGACCTCGCGCCCCACCCGAATCTCGTTGCCCGGAAGGTCGGTCACGGGACGCGCAGCCTGGCGCGCGGACCGGCGATGACCTCCGCGGAGACGTGCGCCGCCGTCGAGGCCGGCGCGGCCCTCGTGGACGAGGCGGCGCCCGACTGCGTCGGCACGGGCGAGATGGGGATCGGGAACACGACGGCGGCGAGCGCGCTGACTGCCGCGCTGACCGGCGCCGCGGTCGAGGCCGTGACCGGGCGGGGGACCGGCGTGGACGAGGCGGGCTGGGCGCGCAAGGTGGGGGCGATCCGCAGTGCCCTCGAGGTCAACCGGCCCGACCCGCGCGACCCCCTCGGCGTCCTCGCCGCGCTCGGCGGCTTCGAGATCGCGGGCCTCGTGGGCGTGATCCTGGCGGGCGCCGGGCGGCGCGTCCCGGTCGTCCTCGACGGGTTCATCGCGACGGCGGCAGCGCTCGTCGCCGTCCGGCTCCGCGCCGAGGTTCGCGAGTACCTGGTCGCCGCGCACCGGAGCGCCGAGCCGGGTCACGCCCTCCTCCTCGAGACCCTCGGCCTCGCTCCCTACCTCGATCTCGGGATGCGGCTGGGGGAGGGGACGGGGGCCGCGCTCGGGATCGGCCTCATCCGGGCGGCGCTCGCCTGCTACCGCGAGATGGCGACGTTCAAGGACGCCGGGGTGTCGGAGCGGCTGCCGTGATCCGCGCGCTCTGCGTCGGCGGGCTTGCCTCCTCCGTCGGGAAGACGACGGTGACCCTGGCGCTCGCCGCCGCCTTCCGCCGACGCGGGCTCCGCGTCCGGTGCGCGAAGGTCGGGCCGGACTTCATCGACCCCGGATTCCACGAGGCCGCGACCGGCGCCCCGAGCCGCACCCTGGACAGCTGGATGCTTGCGCCCGACGCGCTCCGCACGGCCTTCGCGCGCGCAGGCTGGGAGGCCGACCTCGTGCTGGTCGAGGGCGCCATGGGCCTCTTCGACGGGCTTGACGGACGCAGCGAAACCGCGAGTACAGCCGAGGTCGCTAAGCGCCTCGCTCTCCCGGTCCTCCTCGTCGTGGACGCCGCGGCGCAGGTCCGGAGCGCCGGCGCCCTGGTCCTCGGCGCCGAGCGCTACGACCCCGAGCTCGACGTGGCCGGTGTCGTCTTCAACCGGGTCGGCGGCGAGCGGCACCTCCGGTGGCTGGCTGACGCCCTCGCGGGCCGGAGCCGGGCCCGCGTTTTGGGTGCGCTTCCCTGGCGCGACGACCTCGGGCTGCCGGAGCGGCATCTGGGCCTCGTCACCGCGCGAGAGCGGCGGTTCCCGGCGGGCCTGTTCGACGCCCTCGCCGGGCTCGCCGAGGCCTCGATCGACCTCGACGCGTGCCTTGCCCTGGCGCGGAGCGCCGTCGCGGTGGAGGCGCCGCCGGCGCCCGGGCCCCCACGCATCCGCCTCGGCGTCGCGCTCGACGAGGCGTTCCAGTTCTACTACCCGGAGGCACTGGAGGCCCTGGGCGCGGCCGGCGCGGAGATCGCGCCCTGGAGTCCGCTCGAGGACCGCGGGCTTCCGGAGGTGGATGGCCTCTACCTCGGCGGGGGCTACCCCGAGGTTCACGCCGCCCGCCTCGCAGGAAACGAGGCCGCGCGCGCCGCCGTGCGCGCCTTCGTCCTGGAGGGCCGGCCGGTCTACGCCGAGTGCGGCGGCCTCATGTACCTGGCGGAGAGCCTGGAGGACCCCGAGGGCGGGCGCCACCCCATGGTCGGCGTCCTGCCGGTTCGGGTGCGGATGACCCCCCGCCGGCTGACCCTGGGCTACCGGGAAGTCCGCCTCGCAGCCGGAGGGCTGCTGGGGCCAGCGGGGGCGAACCTGCGCGGCCACGAGTTCCACGCCTCGTACCTCGAGGCCGCGCCCGTGGGGCTCCCGTGCGCGTACCGGGTCCTGGATCCGACGGGCGGCGAGCCGTGGTCCGAGGGGTACCGGGTCCGGGGCACCCTGGCGAGCTACGTCCACCTCCACCCGGGTTCGCGGCCCGGGACCGCGGACGCCTTCGTCGCGGCGTGCGCCGCGGGCCGGGCGGGGCTGGCCCTGCGATGAGGTGGCTCGCGTCGCTCTCGTGGGTCGGTCTGATCCTTGCCCTTGCCGTTGTCCCGGGACGGGCAGCCGAGGTCCAGGACATGAGCGGCCGGCGGGTCGCGGTGCCCGCCAGGCCGACCCGCGTCGTCTCACTCGCGCCGAGCCTCACGGAGATCGTTTACGCCCTCGGGGCCGGGGAGAGGCTCGTCGGCGTCACTGAGTACTGCGACTACCCGAAGGAGGCGACCGCGAAGCCCAAGGTCGGCGGGATTTACACGCCAAACTTCGAGGCGATTCTCACCCTCCGGCCTGACCTTGCCCTGGCCACGACCGAAGGCAACCGCGAAGAACACGTCCGCGGGCTTGCAGCGTTGGGCATCCCGGTCTACGTCGTGCGGCCCGTCGACTTCGCCACGGTCCTCCAGTCGATCGAGCGCGTGGGCCGCCTCCTCGGGCGCCAGGGGGAAGCGGCGGCCCTGGCGGGCTCGATGCGCCAGGAGGCCGAGGCGATCGCGCGCGCCGTCGAGGGCGTCCGCCGGCCGCGGGTGCTCTACGTCCTCTGGGGGAATCCGCTCATCGTGCCGGGACGCGACACCCTCATTACCGACCTCATCCGGCGCGCCGGCGGGGAGAGCGTCACGCGGGACGAGCCGCTCGCCTATCCTCGCTTCTCGGTCGAGGAGGCGATGGCGCGCCAGCCGGAGCGGATCGTGCTGGCTCAGCACGGCGAGGCCTCGGTGGACGAGCGCCTGCGCGAGTGGCAGCACCTCCGGCTCCTCCCGGCTGTCCGGCAGGGCCGGATCCACCCGATCGACGGCAACCTGATGCACCGCCCGGGCCCGAGGATCCTGGAGGGCCTCCGCACCCTCGCGCGTCTGCTCCACCCGGAGGTCCCCTGGTGATCACGCGCCGACAGGCGTTCCTCGGGACCGGCGGCGTCGCGGTGGCGCTCGCCGCCGTGTCGGCGGCGGCGTTGACCCTGGGCGCCGCGCCGCTCACCCTGTCGGAGGTGGTGTCCGTCCTGCTCGGCCGGGAGGCGCCGGAGCTCGCCGCGACGGTCGTCCTCGGCCTCCGCCTGCCGCGGATCCTGCTCGCCGCGGTCGCCGGCGCGGGCCTGACGGTGGCGGGGGTCGCGTTCCAGGCCCTGACGCGGAACCCACTGGCGGACCCGGCCGTGCTCGGCGTGGCGAGCGGTGCCGCCTTCGGCGCCGTCGTGGGCCAGCTCGCCGGGCTCGAGGGCTCGCTCCTCGCCGCATTCGGCCTCTCCGCCGTGGCCTTCGCCGGGGCCCTCGTCGCCGCGGCCGCGGTCTACCTCATCGCCGCCGTGGGCGGGCGGCTGCCGATCCAGACGCTGCTCCTGGCCGGCGTGATCACCGGGCTGTTCTTCTCCGCCGCCATCACGCTGATCATCTCCCTGGTGGACTTGGCGCGGCTCGGCGGGATTCTCCACTGGCTGATGGGCAGTCTCGGGACCCTGGGGTACCGGCCGGTCGGCGTGATGGCGCTCGGCTGTGCGGTCGGGACCGGGGCCGTCTACGCGCAGGCCCGCGCGCTGAACCTCCTCGCCCTCGGCGAGGAGTCGGCCCTCCAGCTCGGGGTCGAGGCGGAGCGGGTCAAGCGCGTCATCTTCGTGGCCGCGTCGCTTCTCACCGGCGTCGTGGTCGCTCACACGGGGCCGATCGGGTTCGTCGGGCTGATCGTCCCCCACGCCGTCCGGCTTGCCGTCGGCTCCGACAACCGCCTGCTCATCCCCGTCGCTGCGGGGGCCGGCGCGACCTTCCTGGTCTTCGCCGACACGCTGGCCCGCGTGGCCGTGCGGCCGGCGGAGCTGCCCGTCGGCGTCATCACGGCGTTCTGCGGCGCGCCGTTCTTCGTCTATCTGTTGCGGACGCGGTTCCGCCGGGGGCTCGCGTGAGCCCGGAGCCGCTCCTGGCAGTGCGGGGCGTGGACTTCGGCTACGGGGGCGCTTTCCGCCTCGAGGACGTGTCGTTCGAGGTGGAGCGGGCCGAAGTCTTCGCGGTGATCGGACCGAACAGCTCGGGGAAGACCACGCTGATCCGGCTTCTCACGAAGGTCCACGAGCCGCAGCGCGGCGAGATCCGGCTGGGCGGCATCGCGCTGGGGCGCCTCTCGCGGCGCGCGCTCGCCCGGCAGGTCGCGGTCGTCCCCCAGGAGCTGACGCTCGCGTTTCCGCTCACGGTCGAGGAGCTGGCCCTGATGGGCCGGCACCCGCACGCGGAAGGGCGGTTCTTCGAGGGTCCGGAAGACCTGGCGCGGGCGTGGGAGGCAATGGCGCTGGCCGGCGTCCTCGACCTGGGGCAGCAGCCGCTCGACACGCTCTCGGGCGGAGAGCGCCAGCGGGCGGTGCTGGCCCGGGCGCTGGCCCAGGAGCCGCGGCTCCTCCTCCTCGACGAGCCCACGAGTCACCTCGACCTCCGCCACCAGCGCGAGATCGTGGGCCTGTTGCGGCGGCTCAACCGCGAGCGCGCGCTGACCGTCGTGCTCGTGAGCCACGATCTCAACCTCGCCGGCGAGGTCGCGGACCGGCTGCTCCTCCTGGCCGGCGGCCGGGTCGTGCGGATCGGCTCATCCGACGAGGTCCTGGAGGAGGGCCTGCTCGAGGAGGTGTACGGCTGCCCCGTCCGGGTCGAGAAGAGCCCGGCGTCCGGTCGGCCCGTGGTCATGATCCGGTGGCCGGACGCCGACGAGGGGAGGTGAGAAAGGGACTCTCGGAGGAACCTGTCCCCGATGCCGGGAAGCCGGTGAGGTGATGGAAAGCCGAATCCGGCACTGGCCCGCAACTGTAAGTGGGGAGCGCACCGCCACACGCCACTGGGGAGAAGACCCTGGGAAGGCGCGGGGCGCGACGAGCCACGAGTCAGGAGACCGATCGGGGACGCCATGGCGCGACACTCTTTCGCGGAAAGGGAGTGTGCGATGGTCAGGATCTGGCGGTGGAGCGGTGTGGTACTCGCGGTAGGGGTGTGGGTGGCGCCCGCAGCGGCCCAGGAGACCGGGCTGCCGGTGAAGGTGGCCGAGCCCGTGGTGGTGACGGCGACGCGGCTCGAGGAGCCGCTCGAGCAGATCGGCGCGTCGGTGACGGTGATTCCGGAGGAGGTCCTGCGCGCTCAGGAATACCGGACGATCGACGAGGCGCTCCGGACGGTGCCCGGGCTCGAGGTCCAGCGCTCCGGGAGCCTCGGAAAGATCACCACGGTGCGGATCCGCGGTGCGGGCGCGGCCCAGATTCAGGTGCTCATCGACGGCGTGCGAGTCAAGAGCCTGACCTCGGGCGACTTCGACTTCGCCGACCTCCCGGTTGACGCGATCGAGCGGATCGAGGTCGTGCGCGGCCCCCAGTCCACGCTCTACGGCGCCGACGCGATCGGCGGCGTCATCAACATCATCACGAAGCGCGGGCGCGGAGCGCCGTCGGCGTTCGCTAACCTCGAGGTGGGCAACTACGACACGTACCGCGAGCGCGCCGGGATCTCGGGCGCCAACGGCCCGTGGGACTTCTCGCTCGGCGTCTCCCGTCTCGACTTCGGCGGGCAGTTCCTGAACGACGACCATGAGCTGACGAGCGTCAACGGCCGGCTGGGGTATGCGCTGCCGAACCGCGGCGAGGTCGCGCTGGTCGCCCGCTACTCCGACGCCCACCGAGGGATCCCGTTCCGGACGACGTTCCCCGACTTCGACACGAACCGCACGCAGGACGACACGCTCGCGCTCGTCAGCCTCGAGTGGCGCCAGCCCTGGGTCACCTGGTACGAGCACGCCCTGCGGCTCTCGGCCATGCGGAGCACGCTCACGTTCCGCGACCCGGACAGCGCGTTCGAGCCGCGCTCCGACATCGAGACGGAGCGCCGCGAGGTTGACTGGCTCCACCACGTTCACGTCGGCACGGTGGACACGGTGACGGTGGGGCTCGAGTACCGGAACGAGGAGGGGACGGTCAAGGGCAGCTTCTCCGAGATCACCGACACGTGGGCGGTATTCCTCCAGAACGAGCTGCGGCTCTTCGAGCGCTTCTTCCTGACGGCGGGCGTCCGCCACGACGACAACAGCGCCTTCGGCGACGAGACGACGGCGCGGGCCGCGGGCTCGTACCTCCTCCGCGCGACCGACACGCGGCTCAAGGCGAGCTGGGGGCAGGGCTTCCGCGCCCCGACCTTCAACGACCTCTTCTTCCCTGCGACCTTCCCGCCGTGCCCGGCGTTCGGCAACCCGGACCTCCGGCCGGAGGAGAGCGAGAGCTGGGACGCGGGCCTAGAGCAGCACTTCTGGCAGCGGCGCGTCCGCCTCGGGGCGACCTATTTCCGAAACGACTTCGAAAACCTGATCCAGGCCGCCCTGATCGACCCGGTGAACTTCTGCTTCCAGGCGCAGAACGTCGGGCACGCCCGCAGCGAGGGGGTGGAGGTCGAGGCCAGCGTGGCGCCGATCGACGGCTTTCTCCTGACCGGCGCGTACACCCACACGGACACCGAGGACCGAACGACCGGCCAGCCGCTCCGTCGCTTCGCGCCCAACCGCTGGGGTTTCACGGCGACCTGGGAGATCCTCCGCGGTCTCACCCTCGGGGCCGAGCTCTTGGTCGTCTCGAGCCAGTTCGAGGGGGAGGGCCGGCCGCGCAACGACGGCTACACCGTCGTCAACGCCGTGACGAGTTACCGGCTGCCGTGGCGGTTCGGGTTCCTCTCCGACGTGACGCTCCACCTTCGGGTGAACAACCTCCTGAACGAGGACTACTCGGAAGCCCAGGGCTTCCCGGCGCTCGGCACCCACGTGGTCGCCGGCATCCGCGGGCGGTTCTAGGCCGCAGGCTCATCCTCACGCACATGAGTGATGAAATGCTCCAGCGCCTTCCGCTGCCGGACGTCGACTGGGCCGAAGACGGCAAGTGTGTTGTCCTGTAACCGCGTCCTGGCGGGCGCAGCTTTCGAAGCCGTAGGGAGACGGCGCCCGTGACCGCGCGTGGACTCTCCCCCGCAGAGTTCGTGCGTTCGCTGTGGGAGGAGACCCGCGGTCACCCCGCGGTGACCCATCCCTTTCTCAGGCGGTTCGCCGCGGGAGGGTTGGCAAGATGGCAGATCTGGGGGTACGCCTCTCAACACTACCGGCTGGTGTCGTTTTTCACTACCTACCTCGAAGCCGTTGCCGCCCGGACGCCCGACGCGCGGGTGAGGGAGTGGCTTCGCGAGATCCTTGAAGACGAGTACGTGAAGCCGCAGGGCTTCGAGCGGTCGCATCCGGCCCTCTATCGGCAGTTTCTCCGGACAATCGGGTTTGAGGAAGGCGCCTGGGACGGTGTCGAGTGGCTACCCGCCACGCGCGCTTTCGTCCACACGCACATGGATTTGACACTACGGAGTTGGCTCTTGGGGCTGGGCGCTGTCGGGCCCGGCCACGAGTGGGCGATTCCCCTGATGTTCCCGTCCCTCGTGGCCGGGATCGAGCGGAGCCTGGCGCTCGATCCCACGGCGCTCGAGTACTTCCACCTCCACATCAACTTGGACACGGAGCATGGGCGCGTGCTTGAGGAGATCATGCTCCGATGGGCGACGACGGAGGAGGCGCAGGCGGAGATCTCGCAGGGGGCGCGGGCGTCGCTCTCGGCCCGTGCAGCCTTCTGGAGTGGTCTGGCGGAGCATCTCTTCCCGGAACTCGCGCACGAAGCGACGGCGTGAACCGTGGAGGCGTCGCCACTGATCGCCGGTGTCACCGTCGAGGTCGGCCGCGACGCCGTGTGGGTGCGGAGCCTGGAGCCGCTCGGCGTCCTGTCGTCGGCCCTCGTCGGCGCCGACCTCACCGTGACGCGGCACATCGTCAACATGCACGTCCCCCAGGGCTACCGCGGCGAGGACCCGGCGGAGGATCTCCGCGCCTTCGTTCGGGCCAGAGGCGTCGCGGAGGCGTTCGTCGGGCTCATGACCGCAGCCTGGACCCACGAGGCCCGGGCGGTGATGGAGACGCGGGACGGCGTCGCGGTGAGCGCCATCGCGACGGTCGGCCTCGGAACCCTGGTCGCCGCCGGACTGAGCCCGCCCGCGCCCTGGCGCCCATCCACGATCAACACGATCGTCCTGCTCGACGCCCGGCTCGATCCGGCCGCGGCGGTCAACGCCGTCATCACCGCGACCGAGGCGAAGGTCGCCGCCCTGGCGGAGGCGGCCGTCGTGACCCCGGACGGGGCGCGGGCCACCGGGACCGTCACCGACGCCGTCGTGATCGCGTGGACCGGGCGCGGCCGGCGCCTCGAGTACCTCGGGCCGGCGGCGCCCGGCGGCTGGCTCGTCGCGCGGGCGGTCCGGCGGGCCGTGGCCGAGGGGCTCGGTCGCCGGTGAGCCATCCTGCGTCAACCCGTGCCTGCAGCGGCACCGGGGAAGCCCGCGGCTCCCCTCCCCCCCTTAAGTCGCCGGAGGGACGGGACGTCGCGAGGGCGGCAGGCCGGAGCCGTCCCGGCGATCTGGACGAAAGGGGGCGGGGGTGCGGGGGGACCCCATGACCCAGCGCATTGCCACGCAGGCCCGGAACGGCCGCAGGCAGCCAGCGGCGCCCCTCCCCCCCTGAGGGGTGGGAGGGGGCGGGGGTGCGGGGGGACCCAATGAAACCACGGCCGGTCGCGCTGCTCCTCGCCGTCGGCCTGGACCTCCTGGCCGGCGAGCCGCCGGACGCCTGGCACCCGGTCGCCTGGATCGGTCGCGCGCTCGCGTGGGCCGAGCGGCGCGTCGACGGGCGCGGCGTCCGGGAAGGCGCGGCCGCCGTCCTCGCGGTCGGCGGGGTGGCCTGGACGGCGGCCGCGCTCGTCGCGGGGCTGTCGCGCCGGCTGGGTGCCCCCGGCGTCGTTCTCGAGGCGCTCGCGCTCAAGCCGGCCTTCGCGATCCGCCGGCTGGGCGCCGTGGCGTCGGAGGTGGACGCGGCGCTTCACGCCGGGGTCCTCGACGAGGCGCGGCGGCTCGTCGGGCGGCACCTCGTGAGCCGGCCCGCGGCAGAGCTCGACGCGCCCGAGGTGACCTCGGCGGCCGTGGAATCGATCGCCGAGAACCTCGGCGACAGCGTCGCCGGGCCGCTCCTGGCCTATGCGGCCGGGGGGCTGCCCGCGGCGTGGGCGTACCGGGCCATCAACACCGCCGACGCGATGTGGGGGTACCGCGACCCGCGTTACGAGACGTTCGGGAAGGCGGCGGCGCGCCTCGACGACGCGGCGAACCTCGCCCCGGCGCGGGCCGCGGCCGGCGCGCTCGTGGCCGGGGCGGCGCTCGCGGGCGAGGACGCCCGGGGCGCGCTGCGCGTCGCGTGGCGCGACCACGCGCGTACGGCGAGTCCCAACGCGGGCTGGCCGATGGCGGCGATGGCCGGCGCGCTCGGCGTCGTGCTCGCGAAGCCCGGCGCCTACCGGCTCGGCGACGGCACCCTCCCGGCCTCGCCCGACGTCATCCGGCGCGGGCTCCGCGTCTTCGCGGCGGCGGCGGCCGTCGTCACGGGGGCGGCCCTCGCGCTGGCGCTCGCCCGGCGAGGCTCGGGGTGAGGGGCCTGGGCCGGGCCGCCGCGCTCATGATCCAGGGGACGGGCTCCCACGTCGGGAAGACCGTGCTCGTGGCGGCGCTCTGCCGCCTCTTCCGCGGGGCGGGGCGCGACGTGGTCCCGTTCAAGGCCCAGAACATGGCGCTCAACGCATACGTCACGGCCGCGGGCGGCGAGATCGGCTGGGCGCAGGCGATGCAAGCCGAGGCCGCGCGGCTCGAGCCCGCCGTCGAGATGAACCCCATCCTGCTCAAGCCCCAGACCGGCGGGTCGCAGGTGATCGTCCACGGCCGGGTGTGGGCGACGCTCTCCGCGGCCGACTACTACCGGCGGCGCGCCGAGCTGTGGGACGCGGTTGCCGCGGCCTACCGGCGCCTCGCCGCGGCCCACGAGCTGGTCGTGATCGAGGGGGCGGGGAGCCCTGCGGAGCCGAATCTCATGGCGTCCGACCTCGCGAACATGGCGGTAGCCCGGCTCGCCCGCGCGCCGGTGGTTCTCGTCGGCGACATCGACCGCGGGGGCGTCTTCGCGAGCTTCGTCGGGACGCTCGCGCTGCTCGGGCGCCTGGACCGCCGTCGGGTCCGCGGGTTCCTCCTCAACCGCTTCCGCGGCGACCGGGCGCTCCTCGCGCCGGCCCTCGAGTTCCTCGAGCGGCGGACGCGCCGCCCGGTTCTCGGGGTCGTCCCCTACCTCGCCGACCTCCGGCTGCCCGAGGAAGACAGCGTGGCGCTCGAGGAGAGTCCGTCGGGCGACGCCGCCGGCTGGCGCGACGCCGTGACGGTGGCGGTGGTGCGGCTGCCGCACATCGCCAACTTCACCGACTTCGCGCCGCTCGCGGCGGATCCCGCGATCCGCCTCCGTTACGCGGGCCGGCCGGAGGAGCTCGAGGGCGCACAGGTCGTGATCATCCCGGGATCGAAGGACACCCCGGCCGACCTCCGCTGGCTCCGCGCGACGGGCTTTGCGGCCGCGCTCCGGGCGCACGTGGCCGCGGGCGGGCGGCTGGGGGGGATCTGCGGCGGCTTCCAGATGCTCGGGCTGTCCGTGGAGGATCCCGAGGGCTTCGAGGGGGGCGGGTCCCTGGACGGGCTCGGCTGCCTCCCGGTCCGGACGGTCCTCGAGGCCGGCAAGGTCACGCGGCGCGTCCGGGCGCGACTGGCCGCCGGCGGGCCCGCGTTCGAGGCGTACGAGATCCACCTCGGCCGGACGCGCCCGGAGGGCGACGTCGCTCCGCTGGCCTTGGTCGAGGAGGACGGGGCCGGGCGGCCGGACGGCGCGGTCTCGGCCGACCGGCGCGTGTGGGGGACGTACCTGCACGCCCTGCTCGACGCCGTGCACGTCCGGCAGGCGCTGCTCCGGGCGGGAAGCGGGAGCCGGCTCGACTACCGCGCCATTCGCGAGCGCGAGTACGACCGGCTGGCGGCGCTCCTCCGCAGGCACGTCGATCTGAAGGCACTCGAGACCCTGGTTGGGCTACGATGACCGACGTGCGCGGCATCGCGCTCGCCCTGGTCGTGTCACTGGGGCTCCACGTGGGGCTTGCCCTCGCGCTCCGTGGTCTCGGCCTCGGGCCGGGGGAGCGCCCGTCGCCGCTGTTCGTCAACCTCGTGGAGCCGCTCGTCGCGGTTCCGAGCCCGCCGCGGGCTGTGGCGCCCGTGCGGCGGGTCGAGCCGCTCCCGCCCGTGGGGTCGCGCGCGCCGAGCCCCGCGGTGGGCGAGCCTC
>Ga0137796_10000166_pt1 | contig 40715 bp, 42 predicted proteins | sample OV2TP3_FD_97704 | JGI IMG/M metagenome (GOLD analysis project Ga0137796, IMG submission 97704) | reverse complement strand
GTTGTAGTGCAGACCTTCGGGTGCGCCCCCGTGACGCATCAACTACTTAACCCTCGCCGACCCCTCGAATCCGCGAAGTCCGGCTAGGCGCGCTTGCGCGCGACGCGGCGTTCTGGCGCGCCGCGCTGTGCATCGGCGCGAGCCAGGCGGCCGCCGTGTCGCTCGGCACGCTCTGGGTCGCGACCTGGCTGCGCGACGTCGCCGGCTACACGCAGGCGGAAATCGCGCGTGCGCTGCTTGCCTTCGCGATCGCGATGCTGCTGGGCTACCTGATCTTCGGCCGGACCGCGGATGCCTGGACCCGCCGCGGCCGCGGCACCCTGCCGCTGCTGGCGGGCGGCGTGCTCGCCTCCTCGCTCTGCCTCGGCCTGCTCGCGCTGGGCGTTCGCACGGGCGCGCCTGCGCTCTGGTGCGTCTTCTTCGGCAGCGCCACCGCGGTGGTGCTTTCCTACCCGCTGCTTACCCGGCGCTACCCGCGCGAGATGGCCGGGCGGGTCAACACGGCGCTGAACGTCTTCGTCTTCGTGGGCATGTTCAGCGGGCAGTGGGCGGTCGGGGCCGTGCTTGGCCTTTGGCCGGCGAGCGCCACCGGCTACGCCGTAGAGGCCTACGGCTGGGCGCTCGGGGGACTGTGGCTGCTGCAGCTTGCGGGGCTGGCGTGGCTGTGGAGCGGCAGGAAACTGTTTGCCTGAGAGGAGGAGGAGGAAGCGGAGCCCGAGCCGGCGGGTGACGGCGAGCACCTTGTCGAACCGCGCGTTCGAATTGCGGCCGGTCTCCAGCTCCCAGTAGAAGCGGTAGCTGACTTCGCATTCGGCCGCCGCCTGCCGGAGGCTCCAGCCCAGCCGCCGGCGTGCCGCTCTGATCGTCCGGGCGACGTTGGCCGGGGAGGCGATGAGGCGGCTTTCCGTGGCCGAGGTCAAGCCGCGATCGGTGAAGAAGACGACTTCTTCACGCGGCGCGCTCAAACAGCACTGCCTGGTTGATCTCGGCTGCGCTCAGCCCGTAGTCGGCTGCCAGCTCGTCGACGCTCTCCTGCGCGTCGATGCGCTCGGCGATCGTTGCCGTCGATACCCCGGCGCGCACGACGACGGGGCGGCCGAACGCGATCTTCGGATCGATCGCGATGGGCCGCTCCGCCGACGTTGTCTCTCCGGAGAGAAACGGGTAGAGCCGCACCGGAAACTGCCACTCGTCCCAGTCGATGCGCTTCAGGTGCTCCTCCAGGAGCTGCCGCATCGCGAGCTGCCCGGAAGCCGACAGCTCGATCAGCTCTCCGTACCGGTCGAGGAACATCCGTCCGGCTTCGGTACGCAGCTCCTTGCGCAGCAGCAGGCGGCTGATCCCGAGCTTGCGCTCCGCGTAAGTGAGCGCGTTCCGCACGTCCTTGATCGAGACGGCGTGATCGGTGCGCGGCGAGCGCAGGACGTGCGCCTCGATGAGGTTCCAGAACGTCAACGCGGGCGGCTTGTGCAGCGGGGGATGAATCAGCGGCTGGAACCGGCCGACCCCTTTCGCCTTCGGGTAGGCTCGGCCGGCCACCCACGAGCGCAGAGTCGCCACCGGCAGCTTGACGTAGCGGGCTGCCTCAGCGAGCCCGTACGCCGCCTGGCTGCGCTGATCCTGCCGTTCGGTCGGCCTCGCGTCCATGGGTCGCATTATCCCGCCGAATCGTCTTGGCTGAGTCAGCGGGGTGGGGTGCCGGGGATGAGGGGCGCCTGGATGCCGAGGTCGGAGCCGCGGCGCCAAGGGATGGGGGTAAGAGGCGGCAGGGACGTTGACATGGACAGTAGTGTATACGATCATATACAGCCTGATCGTGGTGCCGGTCGGCTACTTCGGATGCCTCGCCCGGAACGTGCCGATCGCCTTCGCCACCAGCTCCCCGGCCTCGCTCTTCACCTCGCCCTCGCAGAAGATCGTGGTCTGGCCCGCGCGCACCACGCGGCCTTCGGCTCGCAGCGTGCCGGTCGCCGTGCCGATGAACTGGGTGGACAGGTCGATCGTCATGATCGAGCGCGGCGGGTCGTAGAGCGTGCGCGCCGACATCGAGAGCGTGATGTCGAGGAGCGACAGGATCGAGCCGCCGTGCGCGGTGCCCCAGGACGTCGTGAATTCCGGCCTGATCTCCAGCGACAGCCGCGCCACGCCCTTCTCGAGCGCGTCCACCTTCACGCCCAGATGCTCGGCGAAGCGGATCCGCTTCAGGAACTCGCCCACCTCCGGCGTGACGCCGGTGCTCATATCAGCATCGCCCCGCCGTCCACGCTGATCGCCTCGCCCGTGATGTGGCGCGAGGCTTCCGACGCGAGCAGCACCGCGAGCCCCTTCAAGTCCTCCGGCCCGCCGATGCGCCGCGTGGGCGTGGCCTTGCGCACCATCTCGCCCGCGGTGTCCATCGTGGCGCGCGTCATCTTCGAGGGGAAGAACCCCGGGCAGATGGCGTTCACCGTGATGCCGTGCTCGCCCCACTCGGCGGCAAGCTGCTTCGTCATGCCGACGACGCCGTGCTTGGTGGCGTTGTAGGAGACGGTCCTCACCACCGCCGGGTCGCTCGCATACAGGCCCGCGACCGAGGCGACGTTGACGATCCGCCCCCACTTCGCCGGGATCATGGATTTCTTCGCCGCCTGCTGCGACATCAGAAAGGTGCCTACGAGGTTGAGCGCGATGAGCTTGTCCCAGGCTTCCAGCGGGTGATCCTCGGCGGGCGCGCCCCAGACCGCGCCCGCGTTGTTGACGAGGATGTCGACGCGCGCGAGCTTCACCAGCATCGCATCGAACGCCCCCGGGATCGTGTCGCGCCTGCCGAGATCGCAGGCGAAGGCGTGCGCCTGCACGCCGAGCTTCGCGAGGTGCGCTACCGCCTCGTCCAGCTCGACCTGCTTCCTCGCGGTGAGCGCGACTGTCGCGCCCATCTCGCCGAGCGCCTCGGCGATCTGCAGCCCGAGGCCGCGCGAGCCGCCGGTGACGACCGCGGCGCGGCCGCCCAGATCGAACAGCTGCTTGACACCCATTGGCACTCCCCGGATAACGGAGCCCGCATGCTAGTACGCGCGACCCCGCGGCGGCAATGAGCCGGGCCCTCTACGGCCGCGCCGAGCTCGAGCGGCTGCTTGCGCCGCGCACGATCGCGATCGTGGGCGTGTCGCAGGCCGCCGGCGGCTTCGGCAGCCGCACGCTCGCCAACATGGACGCCTACCGGGGCGAGGTGTTCCCGGTGAACCCCAGGTACGAGACGCTCGACGGGCGGCGCTGCTACGCGTCGCTCGGCGCGCTGCCCGCCTCACCCGATTGCGTCGTGATCGCGCTGCCGCGCGAGGCGGTGGCAGCCACTCTCGCCGAGTGCGTGGCGCGCAAGGCGGGCGGCGCCATCGTCTACGCCTCCGGCTACGCCGAGACCGGCAAGCCCGAGCGCGAGGCGGAGCAGGCGCGCCTGGCGGGCATCGCGGCGCAGGGCAACGTGCGCCTGCTCGGGCCCAACTGCATCGGCATCGCCAACAACCTGATCGCGGCGGGGGCGCTGTTCCAGCCCGAGTACCCGAGCGTGCGCCGCCCCGGCGGGCGCATCGGGGTGGTGAGCCAGTCGGGCGCGCTCGGCTACTCGCTCGCTCAAGCCGCGATGCACGGCACGGCGACCACCCACGTGCTCGCCGCGGGAAACTCCGCCGACGTCGACGTGTGCGACCTCGCGAGCTACCTGCTCGAGGTCGAGGAGTGCCGCGTGGTGGTGCTGCTGCTGGAGGGCGTGCGCGAGGCGGCGCGCCTGCTCGCGCTCGGGGAGAAATCGCGCGCCGCCGGCAAGCCGGTCGTCGTCTTCAAGATGGGCACCGGGGAGGAGGGCGCGATCGCAGCGCGCTCGCACACGGGGACGCTCGCGGGAAGCGCCGCCGCCTACCGCGCCGCGTTCCGCCGTGGCGGCTTCGTCGCCGCCGAAGGCCTGGAGCAGGTGATGGAGCTCGCCGCCTTCTTCGCCAAGTCGCCGCCACCCCGCGCGCCGGGAGTCGCCGCCATGGCGACCTCCGGCGGCGCCGCGGTCATGGTGGCGGATGCGGCCGAAGTGCTCGGCGTGCCGATGCCGCAGCCGGGAGAGGAAGCGGCGCGGGTGCTGCGCGAGGCGATCCCGGACTTCGGCTCCACGCGCAACCCCTGCGACGTCACCGGGCAGGTGCTCAACAACCCGGAGTCCTTCCGCGTCTGCGCCGAGGCGATGCTCGCCGATCCCGCCTACGGCGCGCTGATCGTGCCCACGGTGCTCTCGGCGCAGGGCCTGACCGAAGCGCGCGTGCCGGTGATGTCGGAGCTCGCCGCGAAGCACGCCAAGGCGGTGTGCACCGTGTGGCTGAGCGAGTGGCGCGAGGGGCCGGGCGCCGAGCGCTACGAGGCCGATGCGCACGTCGCGCGCTTCGGCTCGATGCGCGGCTGCCTGGGGGCGATTCTCGCCTGGCAGGACTGGCATGCGCGGCGCGGTGCGCCACGCGAGCAGCAGGAACGTCTCTCTTGCGCTGCCGCGGCGACGCTGCCTCGTCTCGAGGGCGAAATACTGGGGGAGCGCGAAGCCAAGGCGGTGCTCGCCGCCTACGGCATCGCGGGTGCGCCCGAGCGGAGCGTCTCGGGCATCGACGAGGCGGTCGCCGCGGCGGACGCGCTCGGCTACCCGGTCGTGCTCAAGGCCGATGCGCCCGCGCTCGCGCACAAGACCGAGGCGGGCGCGGTGCGCCTCGATCTGCGCGACGCGAACGCGGTGCGGCGCGCCTGCGAAGCGATGGCGGTCGCGCAGGGCCGGTTCCTCGTGCAGCGCATGGTGACCGGGGGCGTGGAGCTGATGATCGGCGCGAAGCGCGATCCCCAGTTCGGGCCGCTCGTGCTGGTGGGCATGGGCGGGGTGCTCGCGGAAGTGCTGCGCGACACCGCGGTGGCGCTCGCGCCGGTCGGCAAGGAGGAGGCGCGGCGTCTCGTCTCGGGGCTGCGCGGCGCGAAGCTCCTTTCCGGCTACCGTGGCACGCCCCCGGCCGATCTCGACGCCGTCTGCGAGGCGGTGGCGCGGCTCTCCGAGCTGGCCGCCGATTTCGCGGATACGATCGCGGAGATCGACGTTAACCCGCTGCTCGCGCGCCCCGACGGCGCGGTCGCGCTCGATGCGCTCATCGTGCTTCGCAAGGAGTAGGCCATGCCCATGTACCTGGAGGATTTCGCGGTGGGGCAGGAGACGCGCACGCCCTCGCGCACCGTGACCGAGGCCGACGTCATGGCGTTCGCCGGGCTCTCGGGCGACTACAACCCCGTGCACACCGACGCCGAGTTCGCCGCGGCCACGGCCTTCAGGCAGCGCATCGCGCACGGGGCTCTCGGCCTCGCGATCGTCACCGGCCTGGGGAGCCGCACCGGGATGCTGGAGGGCACCGCGATCGCCTTCCTGGGGATCGAGGACTGGAAGTTCGCGAAGCCGGTCTTCTTCGGCGACACGGTGCACGTGCGCATGAGCGTGACCGCGGTGCGGCCCTCCTCGAAGCCGGGCTCGGGCGTGCTCACGCGCCGCATGGAGCTCGTCAACCAGCGCGGCGAGGTGGTGCAGTCGGGCCGCTTCGTCACTCTGGTGCGCTCGCGCGCATGAGCACGCTGGCTGCGGCGCGGCTCGTGCCGCCGTGCATCGCGCCGCCCGCGCGGCCGCTCGGGGGCCTGAGGTTCGTCGCGAGCTTCGTGCGCAACCCGCTCAGCGTGGTGCCCCGGGCAGCCTACGAGGAGGACTTCGTCTACAGCGGCGGCGCGCGGCCCTTCGCCTGGATCACCGCGCCGGCGCTCATCCGCGCGGTGCTGCTCGATGAGCGCGACAAGTACCGCAAGCGCTCGCAGATCCGGCTGCTCGCGCCGCTGCTCGGCGCCGGCGTCCTGACGAGCGAGGGCGAGCACTGGAAATGGCAGCGCCAGGCCGTGGCGCCGCTCTTCCGCCGCCAGGAGCTCGCGCGCTTCGTGCCGCAGTTCGTGCGCGCGGCCCAGGACGAGGTCGCGCGCTGGCGCGCCTCGCCCCCCGGTACGGTGCAGCCGATCGAGCGCTGCATGACGCGGGTCACCTTCGACGTCATCTCGGCGACCTTGCTGCCTTCGGCCGACGACACCGTGGCGCCGGAGGTCGAGCGCTCCATGGGCGAGTTCCAGGGCGCGGGCGCCTGGGGCGTGCTCTACGCCGTGGCGAACGCGCCGCAGTGGCTGCCGCAGCCGGGGCGCTCGAGGGGCGAGCGCGCAGCGCTCGCGCTGCGCCGCGCGGTGGCGGCGATGCTGCGCGAGCGGCGCGCCGGCGGGCAGGCCGACGACCTGATGCACCGGCTCATGGCGGCGCGCGATCCGGAGACCGGGCAGGCGATGAACGACGAGCAGCTGATCGACAACCTCCTCACCTTCTACCTCGCCGGGCACGAGACGACCGCGAAGGCCCTCACCTGGACGCTCTACCTGCTCGCGCGCTCGCCCGAGTGGTCGGAGCGGCTGCGCGAGGAGGTGGCCGGCGCCACCGGCGGGGCGCCGGTCACCGCGGAAAACGTGGAGCGCCTCGCGCTGGTCGAGCAGGTGCTGAAGGAGAGCATGCGGCTCTATCCCCCGGTGCCGCTCATGAGCCGGCAGGCGGTGGCCGACACGCGGCTCGGCCCCCTCGGGATCCGCGCCGGGACCAGCGTCGTGCTGCCGATCTACGCCGCGCACCGCCACCGGCGGCGCTGGCGCGACCCGGATGCGTTCGACCCCACGCGCTTCACGCCGGAGAACGAGGCGGCGATCGAGCGCTTCCAGTACCTGCCGTTCGGCGCGGGCCCGCGCATCTGCATCGGCATGGCTTTCGCGATGCTCGAGGCAACCGCCATGCTCGCCACCTTCGCGCAGCACTGCCGCTTCGAGACGGTGCCCGGGGGCGAGCCCGAGCCGATCGCGCGGGTGACGCTGGTGCCCAGGGGTGGCATGCCGCTCAAGGTCTGGACCGGCGTGGGGGGCGAACGTATGCTCGGCCAGCCGCACTGACGGGAGAGCGTTGCGCGTGAACAGGCGAGGCGCCGTGCTGGCGCTGGCGTCGATGGGCGGAGCGGCTTTCGCGGGCCTGGCGCGAGCTCGGGCGGCGACCGGCCTGCGCGTCATCGCTTGGCTGTCTCCGGTGGCCCTCGAGGCGGAGCGCCCGGGCTACGACGCGTTCGTCTCCCGGCTGAAGGCGCTCGGCCATGCCGAGGGACGCGAGATCGCGATCGTGGGCCGCTGGGCGGAAGGCCGACTCGAGGCGCTGCCTGCGCTCGCAGCCGAGCTCGTGGCGCTCGGATGCTGAGCGGGACGCACCACTGGCCCGCGCAGGAGCGGGTGATCTATGGCCGGCCGGCGGCGGAGGCGCTCGGCGACGAAGTCGCGCGCGCGGACGCCAAGCGCGTCTTCGTCACGACCACCCGTTCGCTCACGGGCGGGGCGCTCCTCGCCTCGATCGTGGAGTCGCTCGGCGAGCGTTTCGCGGGCAAGCTCGATGCGATCGCCGCGCACAGCCCGCGCGAGGCGGTGATCGCGGGCGCGCAGGCGCTGCGCGAGGCGCGCGCCGACCTGATCGTCGCGGTGGGCGGCGGCTCGGTGATCGACGCCACCAAGGTGATGCTGCTCGCGCTGTGGCGGGACGTGCAGGATGTCGACGCGCTCGCCGCGCTCGCCGGCACGCGCGGCGCGCCCCGCAACGAGGCAAGCGCCTGGGAGGCGGACCCGCGGCCGCTGCGCATGATCGCGATCCCGACCACGCTCTCGGCGGCGGAGTTCTTCCCGAGCGCGGGGGTGACGGATGTGCAGCGGCACGTGAAGCAGATGTACTTCCATCCGCTGTTCGTGCCGAAGGCGGTGATCCTCGACCCCGCGGCGACGCTCGAGACGCCGATAGATCTGCTGCTCTCGACCGGCATGCGCGCGGTGGACCACGCGGTGGAGGGCTGGTGCTCGGTCAAGTCGGCACCGATGGCGGATGCCGCCAACCGCGAGGCGATGCGGCTGCTCGCGCAGTCGCTGCCGGCGATGAAGTCGGTGCCTCGGGACCTCGAGGCCCGAGCGCTTGCGCAACACGGCATGTGGCTCTCCCGGATCGCCACCATGGCCGGCATCCCCTACGGCGCAAGCCACGGCATCGGCTACCTGCTCGGCGGCGGCTACGGCGTGCCGCACGGGATTACCTCGTGCGTCACGCTGCCGGCGGTGATGGAGTGGAATTCGAGCGTGAACGGAGCGCGCCAGAAGGACGTTGCAGAGGCTTTCGGCGGCGCCCTCCGCGGATTCGTCTCCGGCCTGGGGCTGCCGACGCGGCTGCGCGACGTGGGCATCGCGGGCGAGCAGCTGGGCGCGATCGCGGCGACCTGGGACGGCACCGGCCCGGTCGCGACCAACCCGCGCAAGGTGCGCGGCAAGGAGGACCTGCTCGAGATCCTGCAGCTCGCCTACTGAGGGGAATGTCGCGCGCTCCGGGGTGTTCGCCCAACCGCAAGACAAGGAGGACAAGCCCATGGGAACGCTCCGGCTTCTCGGCCTGGCCGCCGCGGCGGCGCTGCTTGCGTCGGCGCCGGCGCCGGCCCAGCAGCAGCCCGCGGTGCGCGAGATCACGCAGATCAAAGGCAACGTCTGGCGCTTTCGCAACAACTTCCACTACTCGGTGTTCGCGGTCACGCCGGCCGGGGTCATCGCGACCGACCCGATCAACGCCGACGCTGCGCGCTGGCTGAAGGCCGAGCTGCAGAAGCGCTTCAACCTGCCGGTGAAGTACCTGGTCTACAGCCACGACCACGCCGACCACATCGCGGGCGGCGAGGTGTTCGCCGACACCGCGATCGTGGTCGCGCACGAGAACGCCAGGGCGGTGATCCTCGGCGAGCGGCGTCCGACCGCGGTGCCGCAGCTCACCTTCAGCGACCGCATGCAGATCGAGCTAGGCGGCACCGTGCTCGAGCTCGCCTGGGTCGGCCGCAACCACTCCAACAACTCGATCGTGATGCGCTTCCCCACGGAGCGAATCCTGTTCGCGGTGGACTTCATCCCCGTCAACTCGGTCGGCTTCCGCGACTTCCCGGACGCGTACCTCGACGACTGGATCGAGTCGCTCAAGCGCGTCGAGGCGATGGACTTCGACGTGCTCGCGCCCGGGCACGGCGCGCTCGGCGGCAAGCAGCACGTCACCGCGTTCCGCGGCTACATGGAGGAGCTGCGCGCCGAGGTGCTGCGGCTCGCGCGCGAGGGCCGCTCGCTCGAGGAGGTGAAGCAGGCGGTAAAGCTGCCCAGGTACGAGGGCTGGGGCGGCTACCGGGACTGGTTCGGCCTCAACGTCGAGGGCATGTACCGGATGATCCAGCTCAACCGGCGCGGGAACTAGGCCTCACCCCTTCAGCTGCAGGCTCTTGTACTCGAGGAACTCCTCCAGCCCGTACACCCCGGCCTCGCGGCCGTGCCCCGACTGCTTGAAGCCGCCGAAGGGCGCGTTCATGTTGAAGGCGCCGCCGTTCACGTCCACCTGCCCGGCGCGGATGCGCCGCGCCACCTTCTGCGCGCGCGCCTCGTCCCTGGACCACACCGCGCCCGCCAGGCCGTAGGGCGTGTCGTTGGCGATGCGGATCGCGTCCTCCTCGTCCTTGCAGGGGATGATCGAGAGCACCGGCCCGAAGATCTCCTCCTGCGCGATGGTCATCGAGTTCTTCACGCGGCCGAACACCGTAGGCTTGACGAAATACCCCCCGGGCACGCCCTCGGGCTTGTCGGGACCGCCGGCGAGGAGCTCGGCGCCTTCCTCGATCCCCTTCCTGATGTAGCCGCGCACGCGCTCGAGCTGCGCCTGCGAGGAGAGCGGCCCGAGGCGCGTCGATTCCTGCATCGGATCGCCGGGCGTGAAGGCCTTTGCCGTCTCCGCGGCGAGCTTCGCGGCCTCCTCGTACTTCGATTCCGGCACCAGCATGCGGGTGAGCGCGGTGCAGGTCTGCCCCGAGTTGAGGTAGCAGCCGTTCACCGTGCCCTTCACCGCCGCGGCGAGGTCGGCATCCTCCAGGATCACGGAAGCCGACTTGCCGCCGAGCTCCAGGGCCACGCGCTTCACGCCCTGCGCGGCGAGCTCCGAGATGCGCTTGCCCGCGCGCGTGGAGCCCGTGAAGGAGATCATGTCCACCTGCGGGTGCTTCACCAGCGCCTCGCCCGCCTCCGGCCCGTAGCCGGTGACGAGGTTGAAGACGCCCGCCGGAAGCCCCGCCTTCTCGATCACTTCGGCGAGGATGAAGGCGTTGAAGGGCGCCACCTCCGAGGGCTTGAGCACCACGGTGCAGCCTGCGGCGAGGGCGGGGGCCACCTTGAGCGCGATCTGGTGCAGGGGATAGTTCCACGGCGTGATCGCGCCGACCAGCCCGACCGGCTCGCGCACCACGATCGAATTGCCGACGCGGCCCTCGAACCGGAAGTCCTTCAGCAACCTCGCGTAGTTGGCGAAGTTGGCGATCGGCAGGCCCGCCTGGATGCGGCCCGAGAGCTTCACCGGCATGCCGACCTCCTGCGCGATGGTCTTCGCCAGCTCCTCGGCGCGGCCCTTCAGTCCGTCGGAGATCTTCTGCAGCAGCTCGGCGCGCTTCTCCGCCGGCGCGGCGCTCCAGCCGTCGAAGGCGGCGCGCGCGGCCGCGACCGCCGCATCCACGTCCTTCGCGCCGCCCGCGGGCACCCTGCCCATGACCTCGCCGGTGCCGGCGTTGTGGACATCGATCAGCTCCCTGCCGGAGGGCGAAACCCACTGCCCGCCGATGAACAGCCTGTCGCGCTGGATCATGGAAAACGTCCTTGTGAATCAAAGCGGAGCGCCACTGTAGCAAAAAAGCTTGACCGGTTGGCTGGAGCGGGTCGCGGCCGAGGAGGACGCATGAGCACCGGGAAGCGCGAGCCGCTGTGGGAGAAGCTCACCGCGCAAGGCCTCGCGCAGGGCGAGTTGCCCGCGCGTTCGGAGGGGCGCGCGCCATGCGGGCCGGACCGCGCGGCGACGCCACGGCGCAGTTCGGTCCTGCGGCTATACTTCGCCGCTTTCCGGCAACGCGGGGGGAGTGCGATGGCGCGCAAGGCCAGGGCGGCAATCTGCCGCGAGCTCAACCGGCCGGTCGTGGTCGAGACGGTGAGCGTGGACGGGCCGAAGCGCGGCGAGGCGACGGTGAAGCTCGCCGCCTGCGGCGTGTGCCACTCGGACCTCTCCGCGACCAACGGCACCATCGCGCTGCCGCCGCCGCTCGTCCTCGGGCACGAGGGGGCGGGGGAGGTGGTGGAGGTGGGCGAGGGCGTCAGCGCGCTCGCGCCGGGCGACCACGTCGTCGCCTCGTTCATCTACATGTGCGGCAGGTGCCGCTTCTGCGCCTCGGGGCGGCCGGTGCTGTGCCTGGAGCAGCACAAGGCGCTCACCACGCCGCTCGAGGGCACGCCGCGCGTGCACGACGCCGCGGGCAGGCCGCTCGGCATCTTCTCGGGCTGCGGCGTGATGGCCGAATACGCCACGCTCTCGGTCGAGAACCTGGTGAGAATCGATCCGGAGATTCCGCTCGATCGCGCGGCGCTGGTCGGCTGCGCGGTCACCACCGGCGTGGGCGCCGTGTTCAACACGGCGCGCGTCGAGCCGGGGTCGAGCGTCGCCGTATTCGGCTGCGGCGGCGTGGGCCTGAACGTCATCCAGGGCGCGGCGATCGCGGGCGCCGAGCGCATCATCGCGATCGACACGATGGAAGCGAAGCTCGAGATGGCCAAGCGCTTCGGGGCCACCGAGACGCTGCTCTCGAAGCCGGGCGAGGATGCCGCCAAGGCGCTGAAGAAGCTCACCGGCGGCGGGCCCGACTACGCCTTCGAGTGCGTCGGCGTGGGCGCGCTTGCGGAGACCGCCTACCGCGCCATCCGCCGCGGCGGCAAGGCGGTGGTGGTGGGCGTGGCGCGCCCCACCGACGCCGCCTCCTTCAAGCCCATGACCATGGTGTTCGAGGAGAAGACCCTGCAGGGAAGCTACTTCGGCTCCTGCGTGCCGCGCATCGACTTCCCGCGGATGCTGCACCTGTACATGGCGGGGCGATTGAAGCTCGACGAGCTGATCACGCGGCGCTACGCGATCGACGAGGCGCCGCAGGCCTTCGCCGACCTCGAGAGCGGCCGCAACGCGCGCGGCGTGATCGTCTTCTGAAAAGGGGTCAGGACCCTTTTCTACCTCGCCAGCCGCTTCTCGACCAGGCGGGCGAAGAAGCTCGCGCCGTAGGGCAGGGCCTGGTCGTTGAAGTCGTACGAGGGGTTGTGCACCTCGCAGGCGCCCTCGCCGTCGCCGTTGCCGAGGTTGAGATAGCAGCCGCGCACCTCGTTCAGCATGTAGGCGAAGTCCTCGGAGGCCATGATGAGCGCGGGGTCGCGCTTGACGCGCTCGGCCCCCACCAGCTCGGCGCAGACCGAGGCGGCGTAGTCGGCCTCCCGCGGATCGTTGATCGTGGGCGGGAACACCAGGCGGAAGTCGGTCTTGGCGCGGGCGCCGAAGCCCGCGGCGACGCCCTCGGCGACGCGCGCGAGGTTGCGGCCTACGAGCTCCATCACCTCGTTGGAGAAGGCGCGCACCGTGCCCGAGAGGCGCGTCGCCTGCGGCAGCACGTTGTAGGCGTTGCCGCCGTGGATCTGCGTGACCGACAGCACCGCCGTGTCCACCGGGCGGACGTTGCGCGCCACGATGCTCTGCAGCGCCGCCGTGACGTGCGCCGCCGCGAGGATCGAATCGACGCCCGCCTCGGGCCGGGCACCGTGCGCGCCGCGCCCCTCGATGTCGATGTCGAAGAACGCGCCGCCCGCCATCATGGGCCCGGCGCGCACCGCGAACCCGCCGAGCGGCATGCCGGGCCGGTTGTGCATGCCGAAGATGGCTTCGCAGGGAAAACGCCTGAAGAGACCCTCCTCGACCATGGCCCTGGCGCCGCCCAGGCCCTCCTCGGCGGGCTGGAAGATGAAGTTGACCGTGCCGTCGAAGTCGCGCGTCGCCGCGAGGTACTTCGCCGCGCCGAGCAGCATCGCGGTGTGGCCGTCGTGCCCGCAGGCGTGCATGCGCCCGTCGTGGCGCGAGCGGTGCGCGAAGCCGTTCGCCTCCTGGATCGGCAGCGCGTCCATGTCGGCGCGCAGGCCGAGCGAGCGGGGCGAGGATCCCGAGCGCAGGACGCCGACCACGCCCGTCCTGCCGACGCCGCGATGCACCTCGAGGCCGAACTCGGCGAGCTTCGCCGCGACGAGCTCGGAGGTGCGCGCCTCCTCGAAGCCGAGCTCGGGATGCGCGTGCAGGTCGCGCCGCCACGCGGTCATCTCGCCTTGCATCCGCGCCATGCGCTCCAGCAGCGTCACGGCCCCTATCATACCGGCGGCGGATCCGCCCCCGGGTTTGACCGTGATCAAGGGGAGGCCGTGCCGCCGCCCTAGACTCCCGGGGAGCCCACGCCCGGAGGACGCCCGCATGCAGGTGCCGCTGCAGATCACGTACCGCGACATCGCGCGCTCGGAGGCGCTCGATGCGCGCATCCGCGAGAAGGCCGCGAAGCTCGAGGAGTTCCACCCGCGCATCACCCGCTGCCGCGTGGTCGTGGAGCAGCGCGACCGGCACCGCCACCAGGGCAAGCAGTTCTCCGTGAAGCTCGACCTGCGCCTGCCGCAGCGCGAGATCGCGATCAACCGCGATCACCACGAGGACGTCTACGTGGCGCTGCGGGAAGCGTTCAACGCCGCCGCGCGCAAGCTCGAGGAGGCGGCGCGCGAGGCGCGCGGCGACGTCAAGGCGCACCAGCCGCCGCCGGGCGGGGCAGAGCCCGGCCCGGAGGGCCGCTAGACCCAGACCTGCAGCACGTAGTCGTAGGCGGCCTGCGCGTTGGTCATGTCCACGCGCTGCAGCTTGATGCGGTAGCCGTCCTTGGTCTTCTTCAGGCGGTGCCGGTAGGACCCGGCGAAATGGCGCACGTCGTCGCGGCGCAGCTCCAGCATGTGAAAGCGCGAGCGCACGTGCAGCTCGCCCGCCGCGGTGGCCTTCTCGATGACGACGTTCGAGACCACGTGGTTGGTGGCCCACATCGGCCGCTGCGACCAGGCGTCGGGATGCAGCACGCGCTTCATGCGCACCGTCATGAGGTTCCGGTCCTCGGCGAAGATCGCGGGCATCCCCTCCCAGGTCCTGTGCGCCGGATCCGCCGGCACCCAGTAGACGCCGTCGGGGGTGAACAGGTCGATGTATTGCTGCCACTGCTTCGCGTCGAGCAGCTCCGCCTGGCGATAGAGAAACTGCTCGACCTGATGCTGCGTCTTCATGCCCGCGCCCGCATGTACCGCGCCCAGGCCTTCATCTGGTTGCGCATCGGCGCCTCCGAGGTCCCCATGTTCGGCCCGGTCTCCACCCTGCCCGGCTTCTCGAGGTCGCGCCCGAAGTGCCGGCCGAAGCTGACCCAGTCGCCGCCGTCCGATGACAGTCCCTGGTGGCATTTCCAGAAGTTCTCGAGATCGTCGGCGTTGATCAGGGTGGCCGGGGAATTCACCAGGTTGTAGTACGCGAGCGAGCGCCGGTAGATCGCCTCGGGCGCGCCTTTCAGCCGGAAATGCCAGATCTCGGTGAGGGTGCGGTCCACGCCGAGCGGCCGCACCGCGCGCAGCTGCTGCAGCGCCGATTGCACCGACAATCCCGGGTAGATCAGCACGTGGTGGATGTTGACCCCGAGGATCTCCTCCATCCGCTGCTTACCGTAGGCCTTCTGCATCACCTTCTCGTAGGCAAGCGTGTCGGGGTCCTTCGGCCGCAGGCCCATGTAGCCGGTGAGGATGCAGTGGCCGTAGGGGTAGTTGAGCGTCTGGAATCCATCCCATTTCTCGATCGTCACGGCGGCGAACGCGGAGAGCATGTGATAGGAAAGCGGCGCCTGCCCGGTCTGCTTCCTGATCAGGTTCTCGACCTCCATCGCGGCGCGGCCGGTCGACTGGTGCACCACCGAGGGGTGCAGCGCGTCGAGCTGGTTCTCGAGGAAGATCTTCCAGTTCGAGTGCTGGACGACGCGGAAGCAGTTGGGCACGATCTCGACCTCGCCCCCGGGGGCGCGGTCGCACATGTCGTCGAAGGCGATCCTGGACTCGCCGAGGAACTCGAGGAGCGTCGGGCCCTCGGCCGCGAGGCTCGCGAAGACGAAGCCGCGGTAGGACTCCACGCGCGCGGCCTTCTTCATGCTGCAATCCGGGTTGTGCTTGCCGTAGCGCGTGCCGGCGTATCCCGACTCCATCATGGGAATGGAGCGCAGGGCGCCGTCGTGCTGGAAGGTCCAGGCGTGATACGAGCAGCGGAAGAACTCGCCCGCGTTGCCGTGCCGGTCGCCGCACATCATGTTGCCGCGGTGCGGGCAGCGGTTGTAGAGCACGTGCACCTTGCCGTCCCTGCCGCGCACCATGAGCATCGGCTGGCGCCCGATCTGCACGGTGTAGTAGTCGCCCGGCTTCGGCACCTGGCTCTCGTGGCCGCAATAGATCCAGTAGCGCTCGTGGATGCGCTGCATCTCGAGCTCGAAGATGCGCGGATCCACGTACACCTCGCGCCGGACGCGGTCGGGCTCGACGAACTTGCCGAGATCGGGAACGTGTTCCTGCAGCATGGCGCCTCCTTGACCCGATTGCATAATTTGTCCATATTACCGCTCCCGCGGCGCTCGCCGCGGACTCGAGGAGGGGAGCATGAAATCCAGGCTGGTTTCGTTGTTCGCTGCAGCATCGCTCGCCGCGATTGCCGGCGGCGCGCAGTCGCAGACCGTGCGCATCGGCGTCAAGCTGACCTACACCGGCGTGGGCGCCGAGTTCGGCCAGCAGGTCGACCGCGGCATGCAGATGTTCGTGAAGCTCAACCCCGGGGCCTTCGGCTCCTGCAAGGTCGAGATCGTGAAGCGCGACGGCAAGAACCCGGGGGGCGCCGACTCCAAGACGGCGGTGGCCGAGCTGATCACCCAGGAGAAGGTGGACCTCGTCGCCGGCATCATCTACTCCGGCAACGCGATCGCCTCGGCGCCGGTGGTGGACGCGGCCAAGAAGCCGCTGGTGATCATGAACGCGGGCACCGCGTGGATCACCAACCTGTCGCCTTACATCGCGCGCGTGTCGTTCTCGATGTGGCACGCGGGCCATGCCATGGGCGACGCCGCGGCGAAGACGCTCAAGGCGAAGACCGCCGTCGTCGGCTACAGCGACTTCCCGCCGGGCAAGGACAGCCTGGAAGCCTTCAAGCACGCCTTCGAGGCCGCCGGCGGCAAGGTGATCGACGAGATCCCGATGGGCGGGCCGGGGCAGGTGCCCGACTTCACGCCGTTCTTCCAGCGCGCCAAGGACAAGAAGCCCGACGTGTTCTTCGTCTTCGTGCCCGCGGGCGACCACGCGGTGGGCGTGGTCAAGACCTACGGCGCGCTCGGCATGAGGCAGGCGGGCATCCGCCTCATCGGCCCGGGCGACATCACGCAGGACATCAAGCTGCAGGCCATGGGCAAGGACGCGATCGGGCTGGTGACCATGCACCATTACCACGCCGATCTCGACAACCCCGCCAACAAGCGCCTGGTCGCGGCGTGGAAGCAGGAGTGGGGCGCGGCGGCGACGCCGGACTTCATGGCGATCCAGGGCTACGACGGCATGGCGGCGATCGCGCACGCGGCGCGCAGCCTCAACTGCAAGATGGACCCGGAGAAGGTAATGGCGGCGCTCAAGGGCTGGACGTTCAAGGACAGCCCGCGCGGGCCGATCTCGATCGACCCCAGCACGCGGGACATCGTCATGAACGAGTACCTGAGCGAGCTCGTGATGCAGGACGGGCGGCTGGTGCAGAGGCCGATCGCGACCATCCGCGGCGTCAAGGACATGTGCAAGGAGCTCAAGGTCGGGCGGTGCAAGTAGCGCGCGCGAGCCAGCGCCCGCCGCAGCAGGCACGAGCCGCCGCCGGATCCTGACCGGCGGCGGCTTTTTTTCAGCATGGACCTCACCGGCATCCTCCTCGGCGGCGCAGCGGCCGGGATGGTGCTGTTCGTCGTCTCGGTCGGCCTCTCGGTGACGATGGGGCTGATGGGCTTCGTCAACCTCGCCCACGGCGCCTTCGCCATGCTGGGCGGCTACGCGATCGTGCTGTCGATGAAGCACTGGGGACTGCCCTTCCCCGCGGCGCTGGCGCTCGGCTTCGCGGCGGTCGCGGCGCTCGCCGTGGTCCTGGAGCGAACGCTGTACGCCCGCCTGTACCGCGCGAGCGAGCTCGACCAGGTGCTGTTCACGATCGGCCTGGTGTTCGTCACCATCGCGCTGGTGACGCTCACCGTTGGGCCCGAGACGCAGACCGTGCTGCTGCCCGAGTGGCTGCGCGGCCAGACCGATCTCGGCTTCCTGCGCTACCGCAGCTACAGCCTCGCCATCATCGCCTTCGGCGTGGCGCTCATGCTCGCCCTGTGGCTCGGCTTCGAGCGCACGCAGCTCGGCGCGCGCATCCGCGCCGCGGTGGACAACCGCCGCATGGCGGCCTCGCTCGGCGTGGACGTGGGGCGCCTGTTCACCGCCACCTTCGCGGTCGGCAGCGGCCTTGCGGCGATGGGCGCGGGCCTCGGCGCGGAGATCCTCGGCCTTGACCCGCAGTATCCGCTGCGCTACCTCGCCTACTTCCTCATCGTGGTCGCGGTGGGGGGCCTCGGCCGCGTCCATGGGGTGTTCTTCGCCGCGATCCTGATCGGCGTGCTCGACTTCGTGCTCAAGTTCCATTTCCCCAAGGGCGGGACGATGTTCATCTACGCGCTGACGCTCGCGCTGCTGCTCGCGCGCCCGCAGGGCCTCTTCGGGAGGAAGGCCGCATGAGCGCGATGCTCCCCGCGGCGCAGGCGCTCGCGCGGCGCCACCGCCTGCAGTGGTGGGAGGCGTTGCCCTGGGTGGCGGCGCTTCTCGCCTTCTATCTCTTCCCCAACCACCTCGCCTTCGGCACCCAGCTCCTCATCACGATCCTGTTCGCGCTGTCGCTCGACCTCGTGCTCGGCTACGCCGGCATCGTCACGCTCGGCCACGCGGCGTTCTTCGGCGCGGGCGCCTACACCGTGGGCATGCTCGCGCAGCACGCCGGCTGGAACGAGCCGCTCACGGGGCTCGCCGCGGCGGCGCTCGTCGCGGGCGCGATCGGGCTGGCGAGCGGGTTCGTGCTGCTGCGCACGCACGGCCTCACGCTCCTCATGCTGACGCTGTGCACCATGGTGCTGCTCGAGGAGTCGGCCAACATGGGGCACCGCTACACCGGCGGCTTCGACGGCATGCCCGGGCTCCTCTTCAAGCCGCTGCTGGGCGCCTTTTCCTTCGATCCGCTGTACTTCCGCACCCAGTACCTCTACGTGCTCGTGGTGCTGCTTCTGTGCTTCGTGCTGGTGCGCGCGCTGGTCTACTCGCCCTTCGGGCAGTCGCTCACCGGGATCCGCGAGAACCTGCTGCGCATGCACGCCGTAGGCGCCCCGGTGCGCGTGCGCCTCGTCGTGGTCTACGCCGCCTCCGCGGCGATCGCCGGGGTGGCGGGCGGGCTTTTCACCCACGCCACGCAGTACGTGAACCTCGCGACGCTGGGCCTGGAGCGCTCCGCGGGGGTGCTGATCATGCTGATCCTCGGCGGCTACGGGCGCCTCTACGGCGCCTTCGTGGGCGCGAGCGCCTACATGGTGCTCGAGCACTTCCTCGCCAAGGCGTACCCCACGGCCTGGCAGCTGGGGGTGGGCGTGCTGCTGGTGCTGGTCGCGCTCTTCGCGAGCAACGGCATCCTCGGCATCGCCGACTCCCTGCGCCGGCGTTTCGCCGAGCGCGCCGCGGCACGGCCGTGACGCCGCCGCTTCTCGAGACGCGCGGGCTGTGCAAGAGCTTCGGCGCGCTCGAGGTCGCGCGCGAGATCAACTTCCGGCTCGAGCCCGGCGCGCGCCACGCGCTCATCGGGCCCAACGGCGCGGGCAAGACCACGCTTGTCAACCTGCTCACCGGGCTGCACGCGCCCTCGCGCGGCGCCGTGCTGCTCGGCGGCGAGGACGTCACCTCGCTGCCGCAGGCGAAGCGCGTCAAGCGCGGCGTCGCGCGCACCTTCCAGATCAACCAGCTGTTCCGCGGCCTGACCGTGCTCGAGAACCTCTGCATCGCGGTGGCCGAGCGCCTCGGCGCCGGCGGCTCGATGCTGCGGCCCGCGGGGCGGCGCGCCGACGTCATCGCGGAGGCCTCGCGCCTCATCGAGACGCTGCGGCTCGAGGAGGACGCGGGGCGGCGCGTGGGCGAGCTGCCGTACGGCCGCCAGCGGCTGGTCGAGATCGCGATCGCGCTCGGCCTCGCGCCGCGCGTGCTGCTGCTCGATGAGCCCGCGGCCGGCATCCCGAGCGCCGAGAGCCACATCCTGCTGGACGCCATCGCGGCGCTGCCTGCGCACATCGCGGTGCTCATCATCGAGCACGACATGGACCTCGTGTTCCGTTTCGCGCAGCGCATCACGGTGATGGTGAGCGGCGCGATCTTCGCCGAAGGCAGCCCCGCCGAGATCGCGGGCAACCGCGAGGTGCGCGCGGTGTACCTGGGCAGCGCGCTCGATGCCTGAAGCGCTCGAGCTGGCGGGCGTCACGGCGGGCTACGGCGAGACGCACGTGCTGGAGGCGGTGGACTTCGCGCTCGCCGCCGACGAGAGCCTGTCCATCATCGGGCGCAACGGCGTGGGGAAGTCCACGCTCCTCGAGACCGTGATGGGGCACACCACGCTGCACGCGGGAACGATCAGCCTGCGCGGCGAACGCATCGAGCGCGTGCCGGCGCACCGGCGCGCGCTCGCCGGCCTGGGCTACGTGCCGCAGGAGCGCGAGATCTTTCCTTCGCTCACGGTGCGCGAGAACCTCGAGCTCGGCGCGCGCCCGGGCCACTGGACCGAGGGGCGCGTCTTCGAGCTGTTTCCGAACCTCGAGGAGCGCCTCGAGCACGGCGGCAGCCAGCTCTCCGGCGGCGAGCAGCAGATGCTCGCGATCGCGCGCGCGCTCTTGACCAACCCTTCCGTGCTCCTCATGGACGAGCCCACCGAGGGGCTCGCGCCGGTGATCGTGCAGGCGCTCGCCCAGGTGCTCGCGCGGCTGCGCGCCGCGGGCGGCCTCTCGATCGTGCTGGTGGAGCAGAACAGCCGCGTCGCGCTCGACTTTTCCGAGCGCACCGTGGTGATGGACCGCGGGCGCATCGTCTACGACGGGGCCTCCGAGCGGCTGCGCAGGGACCCGGATTTCCTTGCCAGCCTCATCGCGGCACAATAGGCCGCATGGGCCTCGCCGCGTTCAACTTCTCGCGCTGGATCGACGCGCACGCGGAGCTGCTCAAGCCGCCGGTCGGCAACAAGCAGGTCTTCGTGGAGGCCTCCGACCTCATCGTGATGGTGGTGGGCGGCCCCAACGCGCGCACCGACTACCACGACGATCCCTACGAGGAGTTCTTCTACCAGCTGCGCGGCAACATGGTGCTGAGGATCATCGAGGACGGCAGGCCGCGCGACGTCCCGATCCGCGAGGGCGAGATCTTCCTGCTGCCCGGGCACGTGCGCCACTCGCCGCAGCGCCCCGAGGCGGGCTCGGTGGGGCTGGTGGTGGAGAAGGTCCGCCCGGCGGGCGTGAAGGACGGCTTCGAGTGGTACTGCCCGAAGTGCGACGGCCTGGTCCACCGCATCGAGGTGGGCGTGAAGGACATCGCGGCGGACCTGCCGCCGCTCTTCGAGAAGTTCTACTCGGGCGAGCGCAAGTGCCCGCAGTGCGGCCACGTGCATCCGGGGAAGGCATGAAGCTCGACACGGTCGACCTGCACAGCCACTTCTTCCCGCGCGAGTGGGAGGACCTGGCGCAGCGCTTCGGCGGCGAGTGGCCGTGGATGAAGCACCTGGGCGACGGCAAGGCGATGGTCATGATGGGCGACCGCGAGTTCCGCCCGGTGTACTCCGCCTGCTGGGACGCGGACAAGCGGCTGGAAGAGATGGACCGCGACGGCGTGGACCTGCAGGTGATGTGCGCGACGCCCCTGCTCTTCTCCTACGCCCGCCCTGCCGACCAGGCGCTCTATTGCGCGCAGCTCTTCAACGACGCGGGGCTCGAGCTCGCGGCTCAAGGGAAGGGCAGGCTGAAGACGCTCTGCCAGGTGCCGCTGCAGGACACCGACGCCGCGTGCAGGGAGCTCACACGCGCGATGCGCTCGGGACACCTGGGCGTGCAGATCGGCAACCACGTCGGCGACCGCGACCTCGACGACGAGGGGATCGTCACGTTCCTCCAGCATTGCGCGTCGGAGGACGCCGCGGTGCTGGTGCATCCCTGGGACATGATGGGCGGGGCGCGCACCGCGCGCTGGATGATGGGCTGGACCGTGGCGATGCCGGCCGAGACCCAGCTCTCCATCGTGACCATGATCCTCGGCGGCGTCTTCGACCGGCTGCCGCGGAGCCTGCGCCTGTGCTTCGCGCACGGCGGCGGCAGCTTCGCCTTCCTGCTCGGGCGGCTGGAGAATGCCTGGCACAACCGCGAGCTCGCGCGCGGGAAGTCCGAGCATCCCCCGAGCCACTACGTGGACCGCTTCAGCGTCGACAGCGCGGTGTTCGATCCGCGCGCGCTGCGGCTCCTCGTCGAGGTGATGGGCGAGGACCGGGTGATGCTGGGATCGGACTACCCGTTTCCGCTCGGGGAGCAGCGGGTGGGAAAGCTGCTGCGCGACATGGGCGAGCTCGGGGAGGCGGCACGGCGCAAGCTGATGGCGCAGAACGCGCTGAAGTTCCTCGGCATGGGGTAGGCATCAATCGGCGAAGCCTCGTGTTCGCCGGCGCGGCGTGTCCCGGCAACGCTGCTGACACATTCTGATAAGGGCCGCCGCGGCGACCCGGAGACGCGCGGCCTTCGCGCGCAAGCCTTACAGAGATTTACACCGCGGCCGGGAGTTTGGGAGTTGAATGACACCCAGCGGGGCATCGCAGGAAAGATCCGCTGGGAGGCTGTCATGGCGACCACCGAGTACGTGCTTTCTTCCCTGACCGACCTGGACCGGCACATCGGGGTGATGGCCGCGGCGAGCGGGCCCGAAGAAGTCGTCGAAGCGGTGAGCGCGTACCTGGCCGCCTGGTCCAGGGATCGGATTCGAAACCTCCAGAAGGTCGACGGCGGCTGGGGTCCGTTCGATGAGAACCAGCGGCTCGCGCCGCTGCAAGGAATCGGGGACATCTCCCGCATCGCGGATTCCATGCGCCGGCAGTGCGCCGGATTGAGGGACATGGGCATCGAGCCGACGCCGGAGCTGCTCGAGCTTGACCTGTTCTTTTTCTTCGCCCGGGAGGTGATGGAAGCCCATGCGCCGTCCGGGCGCTCCGCGCCGGCGGGCCCCCGCCACGGCTACGTCCATTGGTCCGACCGCCGGGGCACCGGCGCGAGCGCCTGAGATCGCCGCAAGCGACATGTCCGCGAAACACGGCAAGGGCATCGAGTCCGCCTGGCTGGGGATGGAAGCGATTCCCGGCGGGCTGGCCCAGATCCGCGACGCGATCGAAGCGAGCGCCAGGACGCTCCCCCCGACGCGCCGGTTCCGGCACCGCAGTGGCTCGGGGTTGATCGCCATCGCGGGCCGGTGGATCAGGAAGGCGGCCCGGATCAGCTAGGCTGCAGGTCGATCTCGCTCTTGCGGCCCGTCATCAGGTCGAGCGGCGGATTACGTCGACGAGATCCTGCGCGGCACGCGCCCGGCGGAGCTGCCGGTCCATGAACCCAGCGTGTTCGAGCTGACGATCAACCTGAAGACGGCGCGCGCCCTCGGACCGGTCATTCCGCAGTCGATCCTGCTCCGCGCCGATCGCGCCGTCGAGTAAGCGGCGCGCAGCCCGCGATGCGATCGTGGGGCTACCCTTCCGAGGGCACGGCCACGCGCACGCCGGGGGCCTCGAGATGCGCGAAGTGCTCGGCGTTGAACGTGAGCGGGATCGCGGCTCCCGCCTTGCGCGCGCATTCGCCGATGAGGCGTCGTAGGTGCGCCCGCCCGCGATGCCCTCTTTCCCCGAGCGGCGCAGCACTGCGCGGTAGCCGTCGGCGTTGAGCGCGACGATCAGGGCGGAGCCGAGGAAGCTGCCTTCGAGGACCGCCAGGGCGTCGGCGGGCGAGAGCCGGTGCGGCGCCGGCAGGCGCGTGAGGACTGCGTAGGACTCGGCCAGGGCATGGGCGGCGGTCGCCATGCGCTCGCGGGCGCGCAGGCGCCGCTCGATCTCCGCGGCAGCCGGCGCGTGGTGCCTGTGCCAGCCGCAGACCGCGGGATGATGCAGCTCGTGTCGACGAAGAAGGTCGCCGCCAGGCGCGCTCAGCCTTCGCCCGACCGCTCCTCGAGGAGCCTCGCCCGGGTCTGCGCTACGGTCTCGGGGGAAAGCTCCGGCAGCCGCTCGCTCGGAACCGCGACCAGCAGCCACCCGCGCCGCTGCAGGCTCACCGAAGCGGGCGCCGGCTCGATCTGAATCGTACCGCGACGCCTAGCCTAGCCCCAGCCTCCGCTCCTTCGCCCGGACGAGCGCGGTGACCGCCTCGTTCACCGGCGCGGTCATGCCGAGCTCCTTCGCCACCCGCGGGATCGAGCCGTTGATGACGTCGATCTCGCTCTTTCGCTTCGCCATGAGGTCGAGCAGCACCGAGGGCCGCGCCTTCGGGATCTTGGAGCCGAAGTCGCGCACGTAGGCGACGGGGTCCTCGAACCCGAGATTCACGCCCTTCTTTCGCGCCGCCTGGTACGCCTCGGTGGCGCAGGCGCCCGAGACGCGGGAAAGGTCGGGATCGGCCATCACGTCGCCCGTGGTGCATTCGGCGATGGCGCAGGGCCCCGAGTAGGCGCAGTTGCAGATGAGCTTCTCCCACACCAGCTGGTCGATGTCGTCGAACACCTTGACGCGGAAGCCGGCGCCCGCCCAGAGCGCCTCGATCCGCTTCAGCCGCTCGGTGATCGGGCCGCCGAATTCCCCGAGGCGCACCAGCTCCATGCCGTTGTGGTGGGCATGGCCCGGCGCCTTGATCGAGGCGCCGAAGCCGCCTACCACGCCGACCAGCACTCGATCTCTTCCCAGAACCGAAGCTGCGGCATCCGGCCCGCCAAGCCCGTTCTGGATGGATATGACCACGGTGTCCTGCTTGAGCAGGGGTTTCGCTGCCGAGGCGGCGGCGGCGACGTGCATGGCCTTGGTGGCGATGATGACCACGTCGCATTGCCCCGCCTCGGCAGCGACCGTGGTGGGATTCACGGAGACCGTCCGATCGCCGGAGGCTCCTTCGAGGCGAAGGCCGTTCCGGCGGATCGCCTCGATGTGCTCCTTCCAGCTGTCGATCGCCCACACCTCGTGGCCGGCCGAGGCGAACAGGCCCGCGTACACCGAGCCCATGGCTCCTGTGCCGACGATCGCGATCTTCATGCCAGCAGTGTAGCTCGCGACATCTGCCTCGTCCCGGTCGATCTCGCGGGGCGTTCGCGCCTACGGCAGCATCCCGTCGTGAGTGGACGAGCGGGACGCGGTAGACTGGGTGCCATGACCGAACTCACTGTAAGACTCCCCGACGATCTGGCGAACGAGATCAAAGCCGCGGGCTTCTTGATGCGCCGGCGCTCGAGAAGGTCTTTCGCGAAGCGCTGCGCGGGAAGGCCGTCGGCGAGCTTTTCAGGGCGCTCGATGAGATCGAGGCGGCGAAGCTTCCGCCCATGACCGAGGAAGAGATCCAGGCCGAGATCGACGCGGCGCGCGCCGAGCGCCGCGCGCGCGAAACGACATAGCTTCAGTGCGCATCGTCGCCGACACGAAGCTCATCGTGTCGGCCTTCCTCTGGGGCGGCACGCCGCGCCGCGTGCTCGACGCCGTCGAGACAGGCGAGGTCGAGCTCTTTGGCAGCCGCGCGCTCATCACCGAGCTCGAAGATGTTCTCTCTCGCGTGTACCGGCGGATTGCAGGACGCGGTCGAGCGAATCGCAGGTGACTCCTATGCGACCACCTCGAACAGCCCCGCCGCCCCCATCCCGCCGCCGATGCACATGGTGACTACGACGAGCTTCGCGCCGCGGCGCCTGCCCTCGATGAGCGCGTGCCCCACCAGCCTCGCCCCGCTCACGCCGTAGGGGTGCCCGACCGCGATCGCGCCGCCGTCCACGTTGAGGCGCTCCTGCGGGATGCCGAGCCGGTCGCGGCAATAGATCACCTGTACCGCGAAGGCCTCGTTCAATTCCCACAGGTCGATGTCGGCGACCTTCTTGCCGGCGCGCTCGAGGAGCTTCGGCACCGCGAACACCGGCCCGATGCCCATCTCGTTGGGCTCGCAGCCCGCTACCGCGAAGCCGCGAAACACGCCCAGGGGCTTCAAGCCGCGCTTGGCCGCCTCCTTGTCGCTCATCACCACCGCGGCCGAAGCGCCATCGGAGAACTGGCTCGCGTTACCCGCGGCGATGACGCCCCCTTCGACCGCCGGCTTGATCTGCGACACGCCCTCGTAGGTGGTGTCGGGCCGGATGCCCTCGTCGTGCTCGACCGTCACTTCCTTCATGGTCTCGGTGCCGGTCGTCTTGTCCACCACCTTCATCTTGGTGGTGATCGGCACGATCTCGTCCCTGAACCTGCCCTCGGTGCGGCCCTTCGCGGCGCGCAGCTGGCTCTCCACCCCGTAGCGGTCCTGCTGCTCGCGGCTGATGCCGTATTTCCTCGACACGTACTCGGCCGTCTGCAGCATCGGCCAGTAGATCTCGGGCTTGTGCCGGTGCAGCCACTCGTCCTGGGTGTGGTGCTTGTTCATCTCGTTCTGCACCATCGAGATCGACTCCACGCCCCCGGCGACGAACACGCTCGCCTCGCCCGCGAGCACGCGCTGGCTCGCCATGGCGATGGTCTGCAGCCCGGAGGAGCAGAAGCGGTTCACCGTCACCCCCGAGACCGTCACGGGGAGTCCGGCGCGCACCGCGATCTGGCGCGCGATGTTGCCGCCGGTCGCGCCCTCGGGCGTGGCGCAGCCCATGATCACGTCCTCGACCTCCTGCGGCTCGACCTTGGCGCGCTCGAGGGCGGCGTGCACGACGTGCCCGCCCATCTTGGCGCCGTGGGTCATGTTGAGCGCGCCGCGCCAGCTCTTGCACAGCGGCGTGCGCGCGGTGGAAACGACGACGGCATCAGCCATTGAATGTCCTCCCTTCCTTTGCCAGTTTGACGAGCAGGGGTGCGGGCATCCACACCTCGCCCATGTAGCCCTGCTGGAAACGCTCGATCGAGGCGAGCACCTTGGCGAGCCCTACCGTGTCGGCGTAGAACATCGGCCCGCCGCGCCATGCCGGGAAGCCGTAGCCGGTGAGGTACACCATGTCGATGTCGGAGGCCCTCAGCGCGATGCCTTCCTCGAGGATGTACGCCGCCTCGTTGACGAGCGCGTAGATCAGGCGCTCGACGATCTCCTCGTCCGGGATCGGTCGCGTCTTGATGCCCTTCTCCCTGCGATAGTCTGCGATGGTCTTCTCGACCTCCGGGTCCGGGATCGGCTTCCTGCTCCCGGCCTCGTAGCGGTACCAGCCCTTGCCGGTCTTCTGCCCGTAGCGACCGAGCTCGGCGATCCTGTCGCCGATGCGCGAGTAGACGAAGTTGGGCCGCTCTACGTAGCGGCGCTTGCGGATCTCCCAGCCGATGTCCAGGCCCGCCATGTCGCCCATCGCGAGCGGCCCCATCGCCATGCCCCATTTCTGCGCCGCGGCGTCCACCTGCTGGGGGCTGCAGCCCTCGTCGATGAGGAAGAGCGACTGCTGGCCGTACTTCTCCACCATGCGGTTGCCGATGAAGCCGTCGCACACGCCCGAGACCACCGGCACCTTGCGCAGCGTCTTGCCGAGCTTCAGGGTGGTCGCGAGCACGTCCTTGCCGGTCTTCGCCCCGCGCACTACCTCCAGCAGCCGCATGACGTTGGCGGGCGAGAAGAAGTGCGTGCCGATCACGTCCTGCGGGCGCCGGGTGACCGCCGCGATGGCGTTGACGTCGAGGGTCGAGGTGTTGGTGGCGAGGATCGCGCCGGGCTTCATCACCGCGTCGAGCTTGCGGAAGGTCTCCTGCTTCACGTCCATGCGCTCGAACACCGCCTCGATGACGATGTCGGCGTCTGCCGCGTCCTCCAGGCGGGTGGTGGGCCTGATGAGGCCTACGCGCTGGTCCATCTCCTCCTGCTTGAGGCGCCCCTTGGACACGGTAGCGGCGTAGTTGTCCCTGACCTTCTTGAGGCCCTTCTGCACCGCGTCCTCCGTCATGTCCATGAGGGTGACGGGAATGCCGGCGTTGGCGAAGTTCATGGCGATGCCCCCGCCCATGGTGCCGGCGCCGATCACCGCCGCCCTGCGGATCTCGCGCACCGGCGTGTCCTCGGGCACGTCCGGGATCTTGGTGGTTTGGCGCTCGGCGAAGAACATGTGGCGCAGGGCCTTGGACTCGATGCCCTCCACCAGCTTCTGGAAGCGCTGGCGCTCCTCCTTGCGCCCGTCGTCGAAGGGCTTGGTGGCCGCGGCCTCGACGCAGGCCACGATCTCCAGCGGCGCGGGAAAGCCCCGCGAGGCCTGGCCGACCTCGGTGCGCGTTTTCTCGAAGAACGATCTTGCGTCGCCGTCGATCTTCACGCTCATGTCGCGGATGCGCCGCGGTCCCTTGCCCGAGGCGAGGAGCTTCTTGGCGAAGGCGAGCGCGCCCTCGAGCAGGTCGCCCGAGACGATCTCGTCGCACAGGCCCAGCTCGCGCGCCTTTTCGGCGGGGACCGGATCGCCCGTGGTCATCATGCGCACGGCCTGCGCCGCCCCGACCACGCGCGGCAGCCGCTGCGTGCCCCCCGACCCGGGCAGCAGCCCCAGCTTCACCTCGGGCAGGCCGAACAGGCTCTTCTGGAGCGCGACGCGGTAGTGGCAGCCGAGCGCGAGCTCGAGGCCCCCGCCCAGCGCGAAGCCGCCGATCGCCGCGAGCATCGGCTTCGGGCAGGCGTCCTGCGCATCGTTGATCTCGGGGAGCGAGGGTGGCACGTTCATCTTCGGAGTGTTGAACTCGCGGATGTCGGCGCCGCCCGAGAACGCCTTCGCCGACCCGATGAGGATGAGCGCCTTGACCGCGGGATCGGCCTCGGCTTGCCTGATGCCGGCCATGATGCCGGGCCTGAGCACGCTGCCCAGGCCGTTGACGGGCGGATTGTTGAGGGTGATGACGGCGACGCCGTCGCGGACGGTATACGAGACCGCTTCGCTCATTGCGGGGGAGCTCCTCCTGCAGGGGTGGCTGATTCTAGCCTAGACTCCGCGCCTTGGAGCTCACCCTCGGCGTCACTTTCGCGGTGCTCGGCGCGGCGCTGCTGCACGCGAGCTGGAACGCGCTCATCAAGTCCGGCGCCGACCCGATCCTCGACACCGCCCTGGTCGCGCTCGCCTCGAGCGGGATTGCGATCGCGCTGGCGGCCTGGGTTGCCCCCCCGGCGCCCGCCTCGTGGCCCTTCATCGCCGCCTCGGCACTGATCCACGTCGCCTACTTCACCACGCTCGCGCTCGCCTACCACGCCGGCGACATGTCGCACGGCTATCCGATCATGCGCGGCACTGCGCCGCTCGTCACCGCGCTCGCCAGCTGGCTGTGGCTTGGCGAGGCGATCTCGCCCGGTGCGTGGGCGGGCGTGCTCCTCATCTGCGGCGGCGTGCTCTCGCTCGGCCTCGCCGGAGGCGGCGCGAGCCGCCGCGCCACGGCCTGGGCGCTCGCCAACGCGGCGGTGATCGCCGCGTACACGCTCGCCGACGGCGCCGGCGTGCGTGCGGCGGGCGGCGCGGGGCGCTACGTGGTGTGGCTCTTCGTCTTCATGGGGCTGCCGTTCGGGCTGGGTGTCCTGGCGCTGCGCCGGGGCGAATTCCTGCGCCACGCCGCGCGCCACTGGTGGCGCGGCCTCGCCGGCGGCGCGCTCTCGGTACTCTCGTACGGCATCGCGCTCTGGGCGATGACGCGCGCGCCGGTGGCGGTGGTCGCGGCGCTGCGCGAGACCGCCGTCATCTTCGGCGCGCTGATCGGCGCCTGGCTGCTGAAGGAGGGGCACCTCGGCCCGCGCCTGGGCGGCGCAGCCGCGGTGCTCGCCGGCTTGATCGCGCTTAAACTCTGAGACGCCATGAGCTGGGAGAAGGAGCTCGAGGAGCTGAAGCGGCGCGAGGCGCTCGCGTGGAAAATGGGTGGGCCGGAGAAGGTCGCGCGCCAGCACGCCGGCGGCAAGCTCACCGTGCGCGAGAGGATCGAGCGGCTGCTCGACCCGGGCTCGTTCCACGAGATCGGCGCGCTCACCGGCGCTGCGCGCTATGGCGAAGACGGGGAGCTCGCGGACTTCACTCCCGCCAATCTCGTCATGGGCCGCGGCCGCATCGCCGGGCGCCCGGTGGCGGTGACGGGCGACGACTTCACGGTGCGCGGCGGCGCGAACGACGCCGGCATCAAGGGCAAGCTGCTCGGCGTGGAGCGCATGGCCTGCGACCTCAGGATCCCGCTGGTGCGCCTGGTGGACGGTACCGGGGGCGGCGGCTCGGTGAAGAACCTCGAGATGCTGGGCCACTCGCCCATGCCCAAGGCGTTCCTCTGGGACTGGTGGACGGACAACCTCGCGCAGGTCCCGGTGGTTGCGCTCGCGCTGGGCTCGGTGGCGGGCCTGGGCGCGGCGCGGGTGGTCGCCAGCCACTACTCGGTGATGGTGAAGGACACCTCGCAGATGTTCGTCGCCGGGCCCCCGGTCGTCGAGTGGACCCACGGCAAGTTCGGGAAGAACGAGCTCGGCGGCAGCCACGTCCACACGCGCAACGGCGCGGTGGACGACGAAGCGGGGAGCGAGGACGAGGCCTTCGAGCGCGCGCGGCGGTTCCTCTCGTACCTCCCGGCCTCGGTGCACGAGTTGCCGGCGCGGCAGCCGAGCGACGACGACCCGGCGCGAGCCGACCCTTGGCTGCTGGAGGCGGTGCCGCGCGATCCGCGCAAGGTCTATCCCATGCGCCGCATCATCGAGACGGTGGCGGACCGCGGCTCGTTCTTCGAGATGGGCCGACTCTGGGGACGGCCGGTGATCACGGGCCTGGCGCGCCTGGCGGGCTGGCCAGTCGCCCTGATGGCAGGGGACCCCATGCACTACGGCGGCGCCTGGACCGCGCGCGCCTCCGAGAAGGTGACGCGCTTCGTGGACCTCGCGCAGGTGTTCCACCTGCCGGTGGTGCATCTGGTCGACGTGCCGGGCTTCCTCATCGGGCCGCAAGCCGAGCAGGAGGGCACGATCCGCTACGGCATGCGGGCGGCGGCCGCGATCCTGCAGTGCACGGTGCCGTGGTGCTCGGTGATCGTGCGCAAGGTCTTCGGCGTCGCGGGCGCGGTGCACCAGAACTCCTCGCGCTACTGCATGCGCATGGCGTGGCCCTCCGCCGAGTGGGGGTCGCTGCCGATCGCCGGCGGCCTGGAAGCTGCCTACAAGGCGGAGATCGAGGCGGCGCCCGACCCGGTCGCGAAGCGCGCCGAGATCGAGGCGCGCGTGCGCCGCTTCAGCTCCCCCTTGCGCAGCGCCGAGCGCTTCGACATCGAGGAGATCATCGATCCGCGCGACACGCGCAAGCTGCTTTGCGAGTTCGCGGACCTTGCGGCACCGCTGCGCACGCCGGGGCGCAGCTCGTTCGGAGTGCGACCGTGAGGAGCGCACTCTCTTAGTCGGGCTGGCACTCGCGCCACTGCGCATGCAGGCCGAGGCGCGTCACCTCCGCTTCCACGAATGCGCGGTCGACCTCCGTAGCCGCGAGCATGAAGCGGATGTCGCGCCGGTGCTTGTCCTGCGCGCCCTCGCGCAGGTACTCGAGCTTGCGCAGGATCACGTACTCGGGCGGAGCGATCCAGGCGCCGCTCTCCCCGAGGCTGATCCTGCGGCGATTCGACAGCGCCCAGGCGTGCAGCGGGTCGCGCGCGGCGAGATAGAGGTCGGCCTTGAACTGGCTCGCGTGATGGATCAGGTTGAACATGCCGCGGGAATTCCGCCCCAGCTCGAGGCGCAGTGTCTCGTCTGGTGGGACGTGGTACGCCGCGTCGGGAAACGCCGCCCGGAGCGCAGCTAATGTTCTCCATCTTGAGGAGGAGAACCACGTCGATATCCGCAGTCAGGCGCGGCTCGCCGTACACGCTCGCCGCGACCGATCCGGTGACGCAATAGGGAAATCCGAGGCGCTCGAGCGGTTCGAGAAAGGGCGCGAGCGGATCAGGTGCCGGCATGCAGCAGCGAGCGGCGGGCCTCGCGCTCCAGCCGGTCGGCGGGCCAATCCGGGTGCGCCAGGCGCAGGCCCGCCGCCTTCAGCCGGATCCCCGCGTGGTACAGATCGGCCACCATCTGCAGCTTCTGCTCGGGCGTCATGCGCCGGAATCCCTCGACCTGCACGGGGTGGAGCGCCTCGCTCATGTCGCCGATTATCCTACACCCCGGTCGCGGTCGCGCGCCCGCCCGCTCGCCATGGCCAATCCAGGTCGAAGCGGCGCCCATGCAGGAAATCGCTGAGCCAGGTTTTCTGAACCCAGTAGTGAAAGGTCAGAAAGGCCGCGACCGCGGTGAAGCCGCAAACGAGCAGGAATTTCAGCACGGCGGGCAGGTCGAACTGCACCAGCCACCAGCCGACGAAGAGGACGAGCGGCATGTGCATGAGGTACACCCAGTAGGAAGATTGCGACACGTACTGGATCCACGGCGATTCCCTATCGAAGAAGCGCTGGGTACACCCCAGAAACAGGTAGACGAGCGTCCATGTGCACAAGCCATTCGCCAGGACCGCGCCAAGATGAAGCGCCGGTTCGGCGCCGCGGGCGCTGTAGTCGAGATGGCTCGCGTACAGCGAGAGCGGAAACAGGATGATCCCCATCGCGGCCCAAATCGCAACGTTGCGCGCGAGTGCCTTGAGGAAATCCCGGTAGTGATGGAAGAAGTAGCCGAGCACGAAAAACGACCCGTAGTAGGCGAGCGAGGGCAGGTGCGGCTTCAGGAAGATGAATCCCTCGTGCACCTGGCCGCCATGGAACGGCCACAGGGTTACCGCCGTGTACAGCGCGAACGGCGCCAGCACGAGTGGCGAATCCAGCCATCGCTTCAACCGATGCGCGAACCGCAGACTTTGCTTGAGCAGAAACCGGCACAGCGGAATCAGGAGGTAGAAGTAGCAGAGGTAATACAGGAACCACAGGTGCCCGAGAGGCAGTTGTCCCTGCGGCGCCCCCTTTGCCCTCATTACCCGGTCGAGCAGCTTCAAGGCTTCGGCATCCGGAATCAGGTCGTGCGTGCCGAATCGCGCGCTGAGCATGAAATCGAGCATGAACAGGGCGGTGATCGGCAGGACCGTCACGATACCCACGAGCAGCGGCGCAAGAACCCTGCGCGCGCGATCCTTGTAAGTTCCGACGACGCCTCGCTTTTCAACCAGCAGCGCGGTGAAGAACCCCGCCACGACGAAGAATGTCGGCATGCGAAAACTGTGGATGAATACGAAGATGAAGTCGAAGACGATTGCGTTGTTCCGGTCGGTGATCATGGGCATCGTCGGCGGGGGCGCGGCCAGATAGAGCCAGGCGCCATGCAGGACGATGCCCAGCATCATCATGCCGCCGCGCAAGGCGTCCAGGCCGAAGTACCTGCGCTCATCCATCGGGGATTCTCCCGGCATCGGCCGGCAGGAAGGTGCGCATCTCGCCTTTGCCCTTGATCTCCATCGCGCCCCGCGCCTGCAGCTGAAAAGCGTCCTGCAGCAACAGTGCCGTGGCCTCGCTGCAGCGGATCGTACCCGGCAGGCCGTGCGACTCCATGCAGCTCGCCGTATTCACCGTATCGCCCCATGCTTCACGGCGCCGATTATCCTACGGCACGGCGAGCGCGGCGTTCATGCGACAATTCCCTCATCCTTTTCCGCACCGAGGCAGCAATGGCAACGCGACCCGATGAACGCATGATCGAGCCGGACATGAACCCGAAGGATCTCTGGCTCGAGGAAGTCTTCACCGACCGGCGCGTCGGCACCATCCGCAAGATGACTCCGGTGAAGGGCGACGGCACGCCCGACCCGCAGCGCGAGGTCTCCTGGGTCGGCGAGACCCAGGTGATGAGCGCGGTGGGCGCGCTGCCGATCTCGTTCGTCCTCGAGGCGAAGACGCTGGAAGAGGCGGCGCAGAAGTTCGGCGCCGCCGCCAAGACCGCGATCGAGCGCGCCGTGAGGGAGCTGCAGGAGCTGCGCCGCCAGGCCGCCTCCTCGATCGTCATCCCGCAGGGCGGGTTGCCGCCGGGGGGCCTCGGCGGCGGCGGCAAGATCCAGATGCCCTGAAGAGTCCCCGGAGGAGGGAGCGATGCACGGCCTGATGATGGAAATGCCGCTGCTGATCAGCAGCCTGATCCGGCACGCGGACCGCTTTCACGGCTCCACCGAGATCGTCTCGAAGACGGTCGAGGGGCACATCCACCGCTACGATTACTCGGCGGCGCACGCGCGCGCGCGGCGCCTGGCGAAGGCGCTCGCGCGCCTGGGCATGCGGATGCACGACCGGGTGGGGACGCTCGCCTGGAACGGCTACCGGCATTTCGAGATCTACTACGCCGTCGCCGGGACGGGCGGGATCATCCACACCATCAACCCGCGACTGTTCCCGGACCAGATCGGCTACATCGCGAACCATGCCGAGGACCGGATCCTGTGCCTCGACCTCACTTTCCTGCCCTTGGTGGAGAAGCTCGCGCCGCAGCTGACGAGCGTGAAGCACTACGTGCTGATGAGCGACCGCGCGCACATGCCCCCGAAGAGCGCGATTCCCGGCCTCGCCTGCTACGAGGAGCTGGTCGCGGCCGAGGACGACCGGCTGGAGTGGCCGCAGTTCGACGAGCGCACCGCGGCCTGCCTGTGCTACACCTCGGGCACCACGGGCAATCCCAAGGGGGCGCTCTACGCGCACCGCTCCACGGTGCTGCACGCCTACGGCGCGGCGCTCCCCGACGTGATCAGCCTCTCTTCGCGCGACGTGGTGCTGCCGGTGGTGCCGATGTTCCACGTCAACGCCTGGGGGCTGCCCTACTCCTGCGCCGCCACCGGCACCAAGCTCGTCTTTCCGGGCCAGCACCTCGACGGCAGGAGCCTGCACGAGCTCTTCGAGACCGAGCGCGTCACGATGTCGGCCGGCGTGCCGACGGTATGGCTCGGGCTGCTCAACTTCATGAAGGAGCACAAGCTCAGGTTCTCCACGCTCAGGCGCGTGGTGATCGGCGGCTCGGCCTGCCCGCCGGCCATGATGCACGCCTTCCAGGACGACTACGGCGTGCAGGTGATGCACGCCTGGGGCATGACCGAGATGAGCCCGCTCGGGAGCGTGTGCACGCTGAAGGAGAAGCACCTGAAGCTGGACCGGGAAGCGCAGTTCGCGGTGCTCATGAAGCAGGGCCGGCCGCCCTACGGCGTCGACATGCGCATCGTCGACGGCGAGGGCAGGGAGCTGCCGCACGACGGAAGAGCGTTCGGCGACCTGCAGGTGCGCGGCCCCTGGATCATCCGCGGCTACTACAAGGACGAGGGCGGGGACCCCCTCAAGGACGGCTGGTTCCCCACGGGGGACGTGGTCACCATCGACCCCGACGGCTACATCCAGATCACCGACCGGTCGAAAGACGTCATCAAGTCGGGCGGGGAGTGGATCAGCTCGATCGACCTGGAGAACATCGCCGTGGCGCACCCCGCGATCGCGGAGGCCGCGGTGATCGGGGTGCAGCACCCGAAGTGGGACGAGCGCCCGATCGTGGTCGCGGTGAAGAAGGCGGGGCAGGAGGTGACCAAGGAGGAGCTGCTCAGGTTCTACGAGGGCAAGATCGCCAAGTGGTGGATGCCCGAGGACGTGGTGTTCGTGGCCGAGCTGCCGCACACCGCGACCGGCAAGCTCTCCAAGATCACGCTGCGCCAGAGCTTCAAGGACTATCGCCTCCCCGCGGCCTGAGCATGGCCAACGTCATCGTAGAGACGCAGGAGCGCGTGACGCGCATCGAGATCGCGCGGCCCGAGAAGAAGAACTCGCTGACCCTGGACATGTACCGCGCCATGGCGGACGCCCTCGCCGCCGCCGAGTCCGACGCCGGCGTGCGCGCGGTGCTGGTGCACGGGTCGCGCGACTGCTTCACCGCGGGCAACGACCTCAGGGACTTCCTCGAGCGCCCGCCGCACTCGCAGGAAAGCCCGGCGTTCCGCTTCATCCGCTCGATCGCGACTTTCGGCAAGCCGCTGGTGGCCGCGGTGAACGGCGCGGCGGTCGGCATCGGCACCACGATGCTGCTGCACTGCGACCTGGTGTACGCCGCGCCCGCGGCGCGCTTCCAGCTGCCCTTCGTGCCGCTCGGCCTGGTGCCGGAGGCGGGCTCGAGCTTCCTGCTGCCCTACGTCGCGGGCTATCAGCGCGCGGCGGAGTTGCTCCTGCTCGGGCAGCCCTTCGGCGCGGAGAAAGCGCTCGCCGCGGGCTTCGTCACCGAGATCGTGCCCGAGGCGGAGCTGCTCGAGCGCGCGCGCGCCGGGGCGCTGGCCATCGCCGCGCTGCCGCCGGCCGCGGTGCAGGCGGCCAAGGCGCTGATGCGCAAGCGCCTCGCGCCGTTCGTAGGCGCCGCGATGGAGGAGGAGGGCGCGGTGTTCGCCGAGCGCCTCGCCTCGCCCGAGGCGAAAGAGGCGATGACCGCGTTCTTCGAGAGGCGCAAGCCTGATTTCTCGCGTTTCTAGCGCGCTCGCGGGGCTCGCGATGCTCCTCTGCGCGCCGGCGCAGGCCGACCTCTACCGCTGGGTGGACCCGGAGAGCGGCTCGGTCAAGTTCGCGAGCGACCCGCCGCCCTGGTACGGCCGCCCGGAGCTCGAGCGGCGCGCGCCGAAGGTCGAGCGCATCCCCGCGCGGCGGGGAAGCGCCGCTGCGGCGCCCAAGCCGCCGCCAGCGCCCGAGGCGAAGGCTCCCGCTGCCGCGCCCGAGCCGGCGGCTTCGGCGAGCGCGCTGCAGGCGCAGTTCAGGCAGCTGCTCGGCCAGCTCGCCGAGCGGCTCGGGCGCGGGCCGGGCGAGCGCAGCGCCGAGGAGCTCAAGCGCCGGCTCGAAGCCTTCGCCGCGGTGGCCGCCGCCCTGGATAAGGCCGACCCCGCGGGCGCCGCGGCGCGCCGCGCGGAGGCGCAGGCGCTGCTCGGCGGCGCAGGGAGGGCTCCGAAGTGAGCGCCGCAGTTCACCACGAATGGCGCGAGGCCGCGGGCGTGCGGCTGCACTGCGCGGTCGCGGGCGAGGGCGAGCGGCTGATGCTGTTCCTGCACGGCTTTCCCGAGTTCTGGGGCGCCTGGCGAGCGCTGCTCGAGCACTTCGGCGCGCGCGGCTGGCGCGCGGTGGCGCCCGACCTGCGCGGCTACAACCTCTCGGACAAGCCGCCGGAGGTCGACGCTTACAAGGCGAAGCATCTCACCGCCGACGTGCTCGCGCTCGCGGCGCATTACACGCGCGGCAGGTTTTTCCTCGTGGGCCACGACTGGGGCGGGGCGGTGGCCTGGAACGTGGCGATCGGGCACCCGGCGCGGCTCGAGCGCCTAGTGGTGATCAACTCGCCCCACCCGTACGTCTTCTGGCGCGAGTTGACGCGCAATCCCGCGCAGTGCAAGGCGAGCGAGTACATGAACCTGTTTCGGCTGCCGAAAGCCGAGCGCGTGCTCTCGGAGAACGGCTACGCGCGCCTGCTCTCGGCCTTCGAGCACCTGCCGCAGGCCTGGCGCGCAAAGCTGGTCGAGGCCTGGTCGCGCCCCGGGGCGCTCACCGGCGGGCTCAACTACTACCGGGCCTCGCCGATGCACCCTCCTACGCCGGAGCATCCGGGCGCGGCGAAGCTCGCGCTCGAGCCGAAGGACTTCGTGGTGCGCGTGCCCACGCTCGTCCTCTGGGGCGAGCGCGACACGGCGCTCCTCACCGGCTGCCTCGAGGGGCTGGAGGAATGCGTTCCGGACCTCAAGGTGGTGCGCATGCCGCAGGCCTCGCACTGGATCGTGCACGAAGAGCCGCAGCGCGTGATCCGCGAAATCGAGGCTTTCGCGGGCACCGCGCAAGCTTAGAATCGGTCGCGGGAGGCGCGATGGCGAAGACGGCGGTCAGCCTGCGGGAGCTGGAATCCCGCGTCGGCGAGGAGTGCGGCGTCTCGCCCTGGGTCGAGATCGCGCAGGAGCGCATCGACCTGTTCGCGAAGGCGACCGAGGACTTCCAGTGGATCCACGTCGATCCCGCACGCGCGAAATCCTCGCCCTTCGGCGGCACCATCGCGCACGGCTTCCTCACGCTCTCCATGCTGCCCAAGCTCTCGGAGTCGACGTTCTCCTTCTCCGACCGCAGGATGGGCGTCAACTACGGCCTGAACAAGGTGCGCTTCACCGCGCCGGTTCCGGCGGGATCGCGCATCCGCGGCCGCTTCACGCTGGCGAAATACGAGCGCATCGAGGGCAACGGCGTGCAGACGACCTGGAGCGTGACCATCGAGCGCGAAGGCGGCGCGAGGCCCGTCTGCATTGCCGAGACCATCGCGCGGCACTATTTCTGAGCGCATCTTCCATATGACTTCGCGCTGGAAGCAGCGCCCGCCGGGCTCCAACTGGGGCGACTTCGGTCCCGAGGACCAGCGCGGCCGCATGAACTGGGTCACGCGCGAGAAAGTGCTGCAGGGCGTCGCCGAGGTGAAGGAGGGCCTCACCTTCGTCCTCTCGCTGCCGCTCGACTACCCCGGGGGCAGCGCGCTCAATCCGCGCCGGCATCCGCCGCGGCTCGCCGCGACGCTGCGCGACGGCACGCGCGCCGGGGAGCAGAACTTCTGCTTCCCCTTCGCCGCGGACAACCCGGTGCTCACCGACGTCGTCTGCGACGACGTGGTGCTGCTGACGCTGCAGTACTCCACCCAGTGGGACAGCTTCGCGCACGTAGGGAGCCAGTTCGACGCCGACGGCGACGGCAGGCCAGAGACCGTGTTCTACAACGGCTTTCGCGCCGGCGAGCACGTGCGGCCCGCGCCGGAGCAGAAGGGCGCCGAGCCCTGGGCGAAGTTCGAGGGCACTCGTGCCGAGGCGCTCGGCATCCAGAATCTCGCCGAGCACGGGGCGCAGGGGCGCGGGGTGCTGGTGGACCTGCACCGCCACTTCGGGCGCGAGCGCCGGGCGGTGGGCTACGACGACCTGATGCGCGTGCTCGAGACCGACCGCGTCATCGTGGAGAAGGGCGACATCGTGTGCCTGTACACGGGCTTCGCCGACGTGATCCTGGAGCTGAAGAAGAACCCCGATCCCAAGCTGCTGCACGCCACCTGCAGCGGGCTGGACGGGCGCGACGAGAAGCTCCTGCGGTGGATTTCCGACTCGGGGCTCGCGGTGCTCGCCGCCGACAACTACGCCGTGGAGATCATTCCCTCGAGCCCGTGGCAGCCGGTGCGCCACGCGCTCATGCCGCTGCACGAGCATTGCCTGTTCAAGAACGGCATCCACCTCGGCGAGCTGTGGTACTTCAGCGAGCTGGCGAAGTGGCTGCGGGCGCACGGCAGGAACCGGTTCCTGCTCACCGCGCCGCCGCTGCGGCTGCCCGGGGCCGTGGGCTCGCCCGCGACGCCCGTGGCGACGGTTTGAGCGGGTTCGACTACATCGTCGTAGGCGCGGGCTCGGCCGGCTGCGTGCTGGCGAACCGCCTCACTGCCGATGGCAAGCACCGGGTCCTGCTGCTCGAGGCGGGGCCGCGCGACACCGATCCCTGGATCCACGTCCCGCTCGGCTACGGCAAGCTCTTCAACGCGAAATCGGTCAACTGGAGCTACTGGTCCGAGCCCGAGCCCGAGCTGAACGGCCGGCGCATCTTCACGCCGCGCGGCAAGGTGCTCGGAGGGTCCTCGTCCATCAACGGCCTCGTCTACACGCGCGGCCAGCCGGAGGATTTCGACGACTGGGAGACGCCGGGCTGGTCCTTCGGCGAGCTCCTGCCCTACTTCAAGAAGTGCGAGGACCAGGCGCGCGGGGCGGACGCCTTCCACGCCACCGGCGGCCCGCTCGCGGTCTCGGACCAGGCCGAGCCGCACGAGCTGTGCGACGCCTTCATCGAGGCGGCGGTGCAGGCGGGGCACCCGCGCAACCCGGACTTCAACGGCGAGCGCCAGGAGGGCGCGGGCTACTCGCAGCTCACGGCGCGGAACGGCGTGCGCTGCTCGACGGCAAAGGGCTACCTGCGGCCGGCCGAGAAGCGGCCAAACCTGCGCGTAGAGACGAACGCACTCGCCTCGAAGATCGTCTTCTCCGGCACGCGAGCGACGGGCGTCGAGTACCTGAAGGACGGATCGACGCTCCGCGCGGGCGCGGCGAAGGAGGTGATCCTCAGCGGCGGCGCGATCAACACCCCGCAACTGCTGCAGCTCTCCGGCCTGGGACCGGCTCAGCTCCTGGGCGAGCACGGCATCCCGGTGCTGCTCGACCAGCCGAACGTGGGCGAGCACCTGCAGGACCACTTCCAGACACGCATGGTGCTGAAGTGCACGAAGCCCGTCACGCTCAACGACGACATGCAGAGCCTGTGGCGCCAGTTGAAAATCGGACTACGCTACGTCTTCCAGCGCAAAGGTCCGCTCACCGTGAGCGCGGGCTACGCGGGCGGGTTCTGGCGCACGCGCCCCGAGCTCAAGCGCCCCGACGTGCAGACGCACTTCCTCGCCTTCAGCACCGATCGCATGGGCGAGAAGCTGCATCCCTTCTCGGGCTTCACCGCCTCGATCTGCCAGCTCAGGCCCACCTCGCGCGGCTATGTCCGCATCCGGTCGGCCGACCCGCGCGAGGCGCCCGCGATCCGCTACAACTACCTGTCTACCGAGCACGACCGCCGCACGATGCTCGACGGCATGAAGCTGCTGCGCCGCATCCTCGCGCAGCCGGCGATCCAACCCTACATTGCCTCCGAGTACCGGCCGGGCGCCGAGGTGCAGTCCGACGACGACTGGCTCGCCTACCTGCGCGAGACAGGGACGACGATCTACCACCCGACGTGCACCGCGATGATGGGAACCGGGGACACGGCGGTGGTGGACTCCCACCTTCGCGTCAATGGGCTCGAAGCACTGAGGGTGGTGGACGCCTCCGTGATGCCGGCGGTCGTGTCCGGCAACACCAACGCCGCCGTGATCGCCATCGCGGAGAAGGCCGCCGACCTCATCCGGGCCGACCCGCGGGCCTAGGCGCCGCGGTCGGCTGTCAGGGAAGCTCGAGATCGCGGCACAGCCGCGCGAACGGCAGCACCGTCACCTTGCCCGAGTCGAAATGCCGCTCGCCGAGGTGCACCTGGTAGAAGCGCGGGATGCGCGTGCGCTCGGCGAAATAGCGCACCGAGGCGCCGGGCGCCTTGTCGCCGGACTTGCACTCGACCGCGAAGGCCGGCCTGCGGTCGCGCAGGACGACGAAATCGACCTCGCGCCGGTCGGTGTCGCGCAGGTAGCGCAGCTCCATCGCATGGCCTTCGGTGTCCTCGACCCAGTGGCAGTACTTGAGGAGCTGGGCGGCGACGAGGTTCTCGAACCGCGGGCCCGCCTCCTCCACCCCCGACCAGTCCCAGAGGTAGAGCTTGCGCTCCTTCCTGACCGCGCGGATGCGGGGCGAGCCGTAGGGCAGGATGCGGAAGCACA
>Ga0137796_10000162_pt1 | contig 41225 bp, 48 predicted proteins | sample OV2TP3_FD_97704 | JGI IMG/M metagenome (GOLD analysis project Ga0137796, IMG submission 97704) | reverse complement strand
TTCTCCTCGCGGCCGCCTTTCGACATCCGCTCCAAAAGGCGCTTTCGAGGCCGATGGGGGTGTTCAGGTCTGAGCTGGGGGTGTTCGTTTCTGTGAAGCGGCCTGTAAAAGTCCTCGTGGCGCTCGCTGCTCTCCTGGTCCTCTTCTTCGGCCGGATGGAGTTGAAGGTCTCGGGGGAGTTCAAGGTCTTCCCCGCTCACAACGCCGATGTCCGGGCGAGGGTGGAGGGGATCATCGAGGAGGTCTACGCAGAGGAGGGCGATGCGGTCAATGCGGGCGATCCCATCGCCCGCCTGTCCGAGCGGGAGGAGATCGAGCTGACGAGGAGAGAGGTGGAGACGGCGAGGACCAGACTGGAGTATGTCCGGAAGGGGTATGAAGAGGCCGGACGGATGCGCGCTGAGCGAGTTTCCAGGGCGGAGGTCGCCGTCGAGAAGGCGAAAGAGCGGCTCAAGTACGCGAAGAACTCCCTGGAGAGGTTCAGGACCTTATTTGAAAAGGCGCTTGTCCCCCGGCAGCAGTTTGAAAGGGCCGAGGAGGAGACGGCCCTCAGGGAGAAGGAGCTGGAGGAGGCCCGGGCGGAGCTGCAGATGGTTCTGGCCGATGACCTGGCCGAGGCCCGAAAGGCGGTGGCAATCGCTCAGAAGGAGGTGGAAGGGGCGGAGGGGAGGCTCAGGGTCCTGTTGATGGGGAACCGGTCGGAAGCGGTCGAGGCCGCCGGGGTGGAGATCTCCCCCATAGAGACCCCGCGACGCTATCTGGCGGAACACCATCCCCTTGTGAAGGTCGTGAGCCCCATCTCAGGCGTGGTGACGACTCCCAAGCTGAAAGAAAAAACCGGCCAGTATGTGAGGAAGGGGGATCTCATCGCTCAGGTCTATGACCTGAAGACCGTCAGGGCGGAGATCCCCGTTTCGGAGAGCGAGATTGCCGATGTGGAGGTGGGACAGGGGATCGTCCTCAAGGCCAGGGCTTACCCTCAGAAAAGCTTTTATGGGAAGGTAACCTCGATTGCCCCTGTCGCTACCCACGACGAAAGGCGAGGAGAGAAGACGATCCTGGTCACCACCCAGGTCGACAACCCCTCCCTCCTTCTCAAGCCCGAGATGACAGGGAACGCCAAGGTCTTCTGCGGCAAGCGGCGGATCGTCGATCTGGTCACGCGGAGGCTTGTCCGCTTTATCAGGGTCGAGTTCTGGTCCTGGTGGTAACAGACAGAGGTGGCCTATAGGGCCACCCTGAGAACCATCGAAGGGCCGGCCGAGAGGCTGGCCCTTTTGTTTCGGCGCGAAAGAAAAACAGTTGCCCATCGTCCGGATATTTTTTATACTGTGAATCCGCTTGATGTGTCGTTGAGAAACCCGAACGCGAAACCCGGTGATTTCATGGATCTGATCCCGTTTTTTGACGCGAACTGTATGATCGGCCGGCGCGTCGCGCCGAGGCCGGAGACGAACCTGACGACCGAGCAGATGGTCGAGGAGATGGCCCGGCTGGGCATCGGCCGGGCGCTGGCTGTGCACGCCTACGCGAAGGAGTACGATCCCAGGACGGGCAATGAGCGGGCGACGGAGGCGTGCCTGAAGCTCTCGACGTTGATCCCCTGCTACGTGCTGCTGCCGGAGCAGACGGGCGAGATGCCGGGCGGAGATGCCTTGATTCGATACCTGGCCGACGGAGGCGCACGGGCGGCCCGGCTCTACCCGAAGGAGCACTCCTACGGGTTAGGCGAGACGTGGTGCGGGGGGCTGTTCGGGACGCTGGAGGAGGCGGGGGCGCCGGTGTTGATCGACTTCGACCAGGCGTCGTGGCTGGAGTTAGACGGGGCGCTGACGGCGCACCCGGACCTCAACCTGATCGTCGTGCGGACGGGCTACCGGGTCGACCGGTGGGTCTACCCGATGCTCAGGCGGCATCGCGGGCTGCGCCTGGAGACGGAGAACTACGTGCCCCACGGGGCGCTGGAGGCCGTCACGGAGCGGTTCGGGGCGGAGCGGCTGGTGTTCGGGAGCGGGATGCCGGTCTGGGATGCCGGGGGGGCGATGTCCCACGTGCTCTACGCAGATGTTGACGAGGGGGCTAAACGCAAGATCGCGGGGGGGAACCTGGAGGGGCTGTTGTGGAAACCACAGGGGGATCGCCATGTCTGAATTCTGGTCTAATGCCCGCGCGGGCAACCCCCTGCGGGGCGAGGTGGTGATCGACTGCCACACCCACATGGGGCCGTGGTTCAACTTCTCCATCCCGAAGGACCCCTGGGCTGAAGGGATGATCGCCGCGATGGATGCCTGCGGCATCCAGAAGGTGGTCTGCGCCCCGCACGTGGCCATCGGCCCGGACGCGCCCTGGGGGAACGACCTGATCGCGGAGGCGGTCCGGCGCTTCCCGGACCGGTTCGCGGGCTACTGCACGGTCAACCCGAACTACCCGGAGCGGGAGACGCTGGACGAACTGGAGCGTCACATCACGCGCGGGACGCTCCGGGGGGTCAAGATCCACCCGACGGTCCACCTCTACCCGGCAGACGGGTTGAACTACCGGGCGATGTGGGCTTTTGCGAATGAACACGGGCTGCCGGTGCTGGTCCACACGTGGGAGAGCGACAGGCTCTGCGGGCCGCTGATGTTCTCCGGGATCGGCAAGGAACATCCGAAGGCGCAGATCCTGCTGGGCCACTCCGGGGCGAGCGCGGTGGGGATGGACCAGTCCATCCAGGCGGCGCGGGAGGCGGAGAACGTCCATCTGGACCTGACGGCCTCCTACATGCCCTGCGGCATGCTGGAGGTGATCGTGGCCTCCGTGGGGGCAGACCGGGTGCTGTTCGGGACGGATGTCCCGTTTCTGGACGGGAGGCCGAAGGTGGGGCAGATCGCCTCGGCGCGCATTTCGGACGAGGACAAGCGGAAGATCTTTGGGCTGAACGCGAAGAGGTTATTCAGGCTATGACCCTATCCGACGTCCAGGCCGCCTTTGAGGAGCGGGGCATCCGCAAGGTCAAGGTGGGCGCGTTCGACATCGACGGCGTGCTGCGGGGGAAGTACATCTCGCCGGAGAAGTTCCTCTCCGCCGCGCAGGAGGGGTTCGGGTTCTGCGACGTGATCTTCGGGTGGGACTCGTCTGACACCCTCTACGACGACCGGTCGGCGTTCACGGGCTGGCACACGGGCTATCCGGACGCGCTGGCGCGGATCGACCTGGGGACCTTCCGGGTGGTGCCGTGGGAGCCCGACACGGCGTTTTTTATCGCCGACCTCCACCACGCCGACGGGGCGCCCCTCCTGCTGTCCCCCCGCCAGCTCCTGCAGAAGGTGATCGGCAGGGCGGAGGGCCTCGGCTTCCGGCCCCTCGTCGCGGTGGAGTACGAGTATTTCCTGTTTCAGGAGACGGCGCACTCGGTCCGCGAGAAGGGCTACCGGGGGATGAGGCCGCTGTCGCCGGGGATGTTCGGCTACAGCGTGCTGCGGGCCTCGACGCACGCGGAGGTGGTGCACCGGATCGTGGACGAGATGCGGGCCTACGGCGTGGAGATCGAGGGGATTCACACGGAGACGGGGCCGGGGGTCTACGAGACGGCCCTCCGCTACGACAGCGCCCTGCGGGCCGCGGACAAGGCCGCGCTGTTCAAGACGGGGGTCAAGGAGATCGCCGCCCGCTCGGGCCTGATCGCCACGTTCATGGCCAAGTGGAGCGCAGACCTGCCGGGGTGCAGCGGGCACGTCCACCAGAGCCTGTGGGACCGGGAGGGGGTTCAAAACGTGTTCCACGATGAGACGGGGGATCGCGGGCTCTCGGACGTGGCGCGGCACTACATCGGGGGACAGGTGGCGCTGATGCCGGATGTGATGGCCCTGGTCTGCCCGACGGTCAACTCCTACAAGCGCACGGTGCCGGGCACCTGGGCCCCGACGGGGGTCGCGTGGGGGGTCGAGAACCGGACGACGGCGCTGCGGGCGATCCCGGGCGTGTCCGGAAAATCGACTCGCGTGGAGTACCGCCTGGCCGGGGCGGACGCCAACCCCTACCTGGCGGTCGCGGCGGGCCTGGCGTCCGGGCTCTACGGGGTGGAACGGCGCATCGAACCGCCTCCCCCGTTCTCCGGCGACGCCTACGCCGCCCCTGAGGGGGCCGTCCGGCCATTGCCCCGCTCCCTGGAGGAGGCGACGGAGGCGCTTCGGTCGAGCCGGGCCGCGCGAGACCTGTTCGGGGATGCGTTCGTGGATCACTTCGCGATGACGCGGGCGTGGGAGGCGAGGCAGTTCCGCAAGGCGGTGACGGACTGGGAGCTGCAGAGGTACTTTGAGATCATATGATTTCTCGATTCTCCATCCCGACGCAGGTCCTTTTGGGGCCGGGGGCGGTCCGGGAGATTCCTGCCCTCGTGCGGGGGATGGGGCGGCAAAGGCCGCTGATCGTGACGGACGCGGGGGTCGTGCGGGCGGGGCTGGTGGAGCGGGCCACCGGGCCGCTGCGGGAGGCGGGGCTGTCCTGGGCGGTCTTCGACGGGACCCATCCCAACCCGGTCGAGGAGGATGTGGCCGCAGGGGTGACGGCCTACCGGGAGGGGGGGTGCGACCTGGTCCTGGCCATAGGCGGCGGAAGCCCGCTCGACGCGGGCAAGGGCATCCGGCTGAGGGTCACGCACCCGCTTCCGCTCGAAGACTACGAGGCGGGCCGGGGGGGGAGCGACCGGATCGGGCCGGACATGCCGCCCATGATCGCGGTCCCGACCACGGCCGGGACCGGGAGCGAGGTGGGGCGGAGCGCGGTGTTCACGTTCAGGGGCCTGGGAAGGAAATCGCTGATCTTCAGCCCGCACCTGATGCCGTCCTTTGCGGTGGCCGACCCGGAGTTGACCGTCGGGTTGCCGCCGCACCTCACGGCGGCGACGGGGATGGATGCCCTGACGCACAACGTCGAGGCCTATCTCTCCACCTGCTACCATCCGATGTGCGATGCGATTGCGCGGGGGGGGGTTCGGCTCGTGGCGCAGCATCTCCGGCGGGCCGTCCACGACGGGGCCGATCTGGCGGCCCGGCAGGGGATGTTGATGGCGGCGATGATGGGGGCCACGGCCTTCCAGAAGGACTTAGGCGCCGCTCACTCCCTGGCCCACCCGCTCTCCACGGTGGCGAACGTCCACCACGGTCTGGCGAATGCCGTGGTCCTGCCGCACGTCCTGGCGTTCAACGCGGAGGCGGCGGCGGAGAGGCTGAGGGATGTGGCGGAGGACCTCGGCGTGGAGACTGGGGGGCTGTCGGATGCGGAGGCTGCGCAGAAGGCCGTGGAGGCCGTGCGGGCCCTGAGCCGGGAGGTCGGCATCCCGGAGCGGCTGTCGCAGGTGGGCGTGACGGCGGAGATGATCCCGGAGCTGTCCCAAAAGGCGATGGAGGACGGATGCCACAGGACCAATCCGAGGCCGTGCACGGCAGGAGATATGGCGGAGCTGTACAGGAGGGCGTTGTAAGCAAACGAATGGACCACAAGACTACGGACCACAAGACCACAAGACTCTGGGACAGTGGTCCTGTGGTCCTGTGGTCCTGTGGTCCGCGGGGCTGGGTGAGGGCCTCACGATTTTTTCTGTTTCTTGAACCTCCACTCCGCCTCCGCCGGGTCGGCGTTCCCCTCGGCGGGTTTGATGATCAGTTTTAAAAAGGAGGTCTCCGGCGTCACGACGGGGGCCCCGCGCAGGTTGCGGACCGGGAAGAAGACCTTCACCTGCGCCTCGTTTCCGACATAGGTGATGTTCTGAGTCTCCTCGGTGAGGTAGGTCTTCTCGCCGGGGATGTAGGGATAGTAGGTCCCGAACACATCCGTCACCTCGTAGGTGGCGCCGGGGACCTCCAGTTTGATCGCCTCGATGGGTCGGACGGCCTCCTCCCGCACCTCGATGGGCTCATACCCTGTCCCGTCGTTATCTTCGAAGTAGATGATCCAGTTCTTCTTAGACAGGAAGGGGGCGGCATTGGGGGTGCTCATCTTGAGGCGGACCAGGATGGCATCTCCTACCCGGTTCTGGGTGAGGTAAGCCGCCCTTATGGCGTCCAGACTCTGGCTCTCCGGGTTGTAATACTTGTGGATGTGCTGGACTTCGGCCTCGACGAGGTCGGGGGACATCAGGGTGGCGGCCACGACGAGCGGGGATTGGACGAGCTTGCCCTTCACCGGTCCGGGAATGGTCCGGACGTTGACGTGGGGGACCTCCGCGATGCCGGGCATCTGGTCCTCGAAGTTCAGGACGTTGCTCAGGTAGGTCCTGGCGGTCCAGGTCCTCAGGATGTCGGCGTAGTTCCAGTCGGGGTCGAGGGAGGAGGGATCGGTAAAGGTTGTGTAGGAGACTTCCCGGTCGTTCTCCAGTCTGTTGAAGATGGGCCGCGTATCCACGTAGTAGAAGGGGAGTTTTTCGTGGAGAGGGAGGTCCAGCAGCCGGTCCCACCCCTTCATCATTCTATCCAGGCGGGTCTGCCGACCCTTGTCGAGGCCTTCCCGGAAGGCCCGGAGCAGGCTTTCGACCTCCGTATATGCCTTTTTCTTGCGCTCCTTCAGCACGTCGAGCGGCGTGCGCTCCCCTTTCCAGATGAACGCCTCACAGGTCATCCTGGCGTAGTCCCACTCGCACGCCTCCAGGACTTCCCTGATCTGCTCCACCTTTTGTTTTGCTGAATCTTGTTGCGCCGGAGCGAGTTTCAACTCCTTCGTCAACTTCTGGAGGTCCAGCAGGTCCCTGGGTTCGGCCCCGTATGCGACGCAGCAGGGGAGAACGGCGCAGAGAAGAGCGCCGCAGGCCCATCGACAGACATCCTTTACTCCCCACATGGCTGACCTCCTTCCCCCAAATGACGGAATTTAACTCAATTGAATTGCTTACCCCTTGTACGCCCGAACCTTGAAAGGGTTTCACTCCTTGCCATCCTCCATCTCTTCCTCTGCTGAATGGGAGGCCGCCCTTTTCTCCAATATAATAGTCTCTATGCGCGAAGTCAAAACAGAACTGAGGAGGTGTCTTTGAGATGACAGAGGGGGATCAGGAGATCCTCGTAAAAATAGACGCCTGTCTCGACCGGTGGAAGAGACTGGGGGCCGCTCCCCTTTTTATCGGCATTGGCGGGGGGAGCGCCTCAGGAAAGACAACGCTGGCGCTGCAGATGGCAGACCTGTTGGCGCCCCTCCGGGTGACGGTGATCAACCAGGATCGGTTCTTCAAGCCCAATGAGGAGAAGCCCAGGTATTTCTCGAAGATATACCGCGCGGAGCGCCCGGATTACAACCGCCCGGACTCTTTCCGGGTCGAGGAGATGATCGCCTTTTGCCGGGGGGCGAAGGACGCGGAGGTGGTCATCCTGGAAGGTATTCTGACCCTTCATTTCGCCGAGTTGCGAGACCTCATGGACCTGAAGGTGTTCGTCCACGCCGACGCCGACGAGCGGATCGTCCGCCGGATCAGACGGAACCTGTCGAAATCCTCTTTTGACGACATCGCCCATTACTACCTTGAATCGGTGCGGTATCGACACCGGGAGTTTTGTGAGCCGACGCGTTTTTTTTGCGATGTGGTGATCGACGGAGGGATGGCATCGGATGAGGAGCGGATTCGGGTGGTCGAAGAGATCTGTCGGCGCATCCAGGCGTTGTTCAAGACCAACGGATGAGGCAGCCAGGACCTGAAGGGAGGTCTTCATATGTATTTGATTATCAAAGTCTTATTTTTTTCTTGACTTTGATCATGTTTTATCCTATTCTTTATTTTTACCTTTATATCGTCGTGGGGAGGTTCCTGAGCGGTCAAAAGGGGCAGACTGTAAATCTGTTGGCTTAGGCCTTCGTAGGTTCGAATCCTGCCCTCCCCACCATTTATTTTTTACCCAAAACGCTCTGGCGGGCGTTTTTTTGTTGCTCGAGGGCTGAGGATCGGGAGGGTCTCCCGCCACAGTTGTTGATCTATATAATAATACTTGACTTTTCTAAATCATGTTTGTAAATTTCCAAGTCTCTGAATGTCTGTTTCGTGGGTTTTTGACCCACCACCCCGGACGATTCACAGGATCGTCTCCCCACCCTGCTCTCTTCGATCGTGCCAGGCTATGATATAGCGTGGGCGGGAATAGCTCAGTTGGTAGAGCGTCAGCCTTCCAAGCTGAGGGTCGCGGGTTCGAATCCCGTTTCCCGCTCCAGATCTCGGCTTGCATTTGAAACGACGGAGAGAGACAAAGAGGCAGCCTTGGGGTTAGAGACGCCCATGTAGCTCAGGAGGTAGAGCACCTCCTTGGTAAGGAGGAGGTCACCGGTTCGAGTCCGGTCGTGGGCTCCATTTTAAGGGACAAAAGGTAAACAGGGATATACAGGATGAGCAGGATAAAAAATCCTGTATATCCTGTTCATCCCTGTTAACATATTATCTTAGCGATTCGGACAGACTATGCCACGCGATTTCGTCACCCTGGCCTGCGGCACGTGCAACCGCCGGAACTACTCGACGACCAAAAACAGACGGCGACATCCCGACCGTATCCAGCAGAAGCGGTATTGCCGTTCCTGTCGCAAGCACACTCCTCATCGTGAGACCCGTTAAGCAACCGCAGGGGTGTAGCTCAAGTGGTAGAGCACTGGTCTCCAAAACCAGTGGTTGCGGGTTCAAGTCCTGCCGCCCCTGCCAATTTTGAGAGAATCCGCAGATTTCGCAGATTTCGCAGATTTCGCAGATTTAAACCTTCTGTGTAATCTGCATCATCTGCGGATGCGTCCTTTGCGTTAAGTCTACCCCTATGTTTGAAAAGATCGGACAGTTTTTGAAAGAGGTTCAGAGCGAGATGGGCAAGGTGGCCTGGCCGACCCGCGAGGAGTTGATCTCTTCGACGGGGGTCGTGCTGGCGATCTCATTTGCCCTGTCGATTTTCGTGACCATCTTCGATTTCATCCTCTCCGAAGGCATGGCCTCTTTGCTCAGGTAGCCCTGCCGAAGATGTCTCCGTCTTGAGGCGGTCCCTCCTCCTATGGAAAAGCGCTGGTACGTCATACACACCTATTCCGGCCACGAGAACAAGGTCAAGCATTACATCGAGAACGCCGCCTCCAATGATCCCTCCGTGTCGGGGAAGGTGGCGCAGGTCGTGGTGCCTACGGAAGAGGTGGTGGAGATGAAGGACGGCCGCAAGACAACGGTTACGCGGAAGTTCCTGCCGAGCTACGTCCTCGTTGAGATGGAGATGACGAAGGAGGCGCTGCATTTTGTCACGAATGTGCCGGGGGTGACCAATTTTGTGGGCCCCGGGAAGAAGCCGGTCCCCCTCCGAGACGAGGAGGTGGAACGCATCCTGGGGCAGATTGATCGGGGGAAGACGCGCGACGAGGAGAAGGTGCCCTATCGGGTGGGGGACAGGGTCAAGGTCATAGACGGCCCTTTCAGCGAATTCCTGGGCACGGTCGACGACATCAACCCTGAAAAGAGTAAAATCAAGGTCATGGTCAGCATCTTTGGCCGAAACACCCCCGTCGAGCTGGATGTGCTCCAGGTGGAGCCGGTTGAGAAGAAAGACCAGAAAGAATAGGATCGGAGTTGTGCTGTGGCTAAAAAAGTCCTTGCAATTGTCAAGCTTCAAATTCCAGGAGGGCAGGCCACGCCCACGCCTCCCGTGGGCCCGGCCCTGGGTCAGCACGGGGTCAACATCATGGAGTTCTGCAAGGCGTTCAACGCCCAGACCCAGGATAAGTCCGGTCTGATCATCCCCGTTGTCATCACGATCTATTCAGACAGAAGTTTCACTTTCATCACCAAGACGCCTCCTGCTGCGGTCCTTCTGAAACGGGCCGCCGGCCTGGAGAAAGGCTCCCCGGAGTCCAACCGCCAGAAGGTGGGGAAGGTGTCGCTGGCGCAGGTCCGGGAGATCGCCCAGGTCAAATTGCCGGACCTGAACACCACGGACATCGAGGCGGCCATGCGGATGGTCGCGGGGACGGCCCGCAGCATGGGGTTGACGGTGGAGGGATAGAGATGGCGCACGGAAAGCTTTACGGGGAGATGCTGACGAAGGTAGACCGTCGGGCGCAATACCCGCTGGAGACGGCTGTCAAGATGCTCAGGGAGAGGCCCCGCCGGAAGTTCGACGAGACGGTGGAGGTCGCCATGAACCTGGGCGTTGACCCGAGGCATGCGGATCAGGTCGTGCGCGGCACCGTGGTCCTGCCGCACGGCACCGGGCGTTCTTTGAAGGTCCTCGTCCTGACCAAGGGGGAGCTGGAGGCGGAGGCGAAGGAGGCCGGCGCCGACTACGTGGGCGGCGACGATTTCATCAAGAGGATTTCGGAGGGGTGGATCGACTTCGACATCGTCGTCGCCAGCCCCGACATGATGGGGAGCGTGGGGCGTCTGGGGAAGATCCTCGGCCCCCGCGGCCTGATGCCCAACCCCAAGAGCGGCACGGTGACGCGCGAGGTGGGAAAGGCGGTGCGCGAGGCGAAGGCGGGGCGGATCGAGTTTCGCGTGGACAAGGCCGGAAACATCCATGCCCCCGTTGGAAAGATGTCCTTTGAGGAGGACAAGCTCCTGGAGAACGCGCGGACGCTGATCGAAGCGGTGACGCGCGCCAGGCCTTCTGCAGTCAAGGGACATTACGTCCGCACGGTGACGCTCTCGACGACGATGGGCCCGGGCATCCGGGTGGAGAAGGCGGCGGCAGCGGCGAACTGATGAAGACAGTCCTGAGTCTTGAGTAACGAGTGCTGAGTAGGGGCAAAAACTCTGTTCTTTGCTTTTGCTCAGCACTCAGCACTCAGCACTTTGTTGTTGGAGTTGACCATGCCCACAGCAGAAAAAGAGGCCACTGTCGCGCAGGTGTCGGAGATCTTCGCCCGGTCGAAAGGGATTTTTTTGACGGACTTTTCCGGGCTGAACGTCGGGACCATGACGGACCTGAGGTCCCGGCTGCGCAAGGCGTCCTCCTCGTATCTGGTCGTCAAAAACAGGCTGACTGCCATCGCTGCGGATCGGGCCGGGTTTTCGGGCCTCCGGGAGTATCTGAGGGGTCCTACAGGGATTGTGTTTACGGAGGAAGACCCGACTCCATCGGCCAAGATCCTGGCCGATTTCACCAGGCAGCCTGTGCCCCTCAAGATCAAGAGCGGGGTCATCGAGAAGACGCTCTACACCGGCCCTCAGGTCGAGCAGCTGGCGCTGATTCCCCCCCGCGAGGTGCTGCTCACGCAGGTGGTGTCGGCGATCCAGGGCCCGCTGGCGAACCTGGCCATGTGTCTGAACGCCATTCCTCAGAAACTGGTGGGGACCCTGCACGCCCTGGCGGAGAAGCGCCGGGCGGAGGAGAAGACGGAATAGGGAAATTGCGAAGTGCGAATTACGAATTGCGAATTGGAAAACCTGAGGATCCAAAATTCGAAATTCGAAATTCGAAATTCGAAATTGATGAAACGGAGGATGCGATGCCGATTGAAGACATCATCAGTCAGATTGAGAAGCTCTCGGTGCTGGAGCTGGCGGAGCTGGTGAAGGCCCTCGAAGATAAGTTCGGCGTGAAGGCGCAGGCTGCGGTGGTGGCGGTGGCCCCTGCGGCGGGCGTGGCGGCGGGCGCGGCCCCTGCGGCGGAGGAGAAGACGGAGTTCGATGTCATCCTGTCGAGCGCGGGGGAGAAGAAGATCCAGGTCATCAAGGTGGTTCGCTCGATCACGAACCTGGGGTTGAAGGAGGCCAAAGACCTCGTGGACGGGGCTCCGAAACCCGTGAAGGAGGGGGTGTCGAAGGAGGAGGCGCAAAGCATCAAGGCGCAACTCGAAGAGGCGGGGGCCGTTGTGGAGATCAAGTAGTCCCGCCTGCACCGTGTTCGTCCGTTTCGGGTTTCCCAACCGCTCCGCCCCGCCTCTATCCGGTCGAGGGGCTGTGAGCGGTTGCGGCTTTTAATCTGCTCCTGTGATCTGCAATCATTAGGCCTTTTTTAAAGGAGCGAGAGCGCTGTGGCAGCGAACAAAGGGTTCATTGAACGGCGGTCCTACGCCAAGCTCCCCGAGCCGATCGACATGCCCAACCTTCTGGACATTCAGATCGACTCCTACAGGTGGTTTTTGCAGGCCGACATCTCCCCCGAACAGCGCAAGAATCAAGGGCTTCAGGCTGTCTTCAACAGCATCTTCCCGATCACCGACGTCCATAATTTCTACTCGCTGGAGTTCGTCGATTACTCGATCGGCGCGCCCAAATACGGGGTGGAGGAGTGCCAGGAGCGGGGCACGACGTACGCGGCTCCGTTGCGGGCCACGCTGCGCCTGATCTCGCGGGATCGACAGGACAAGGAGAGCCGCGTCAAGGACATCGTGGAACAGACGGTGTTTCTGGGCGAGTTGCCCCTGATGACGGAGCAGGGGACGTTCATCATCAACGGGTCGGAGCGCGTGATCGTGAGCCAGCTGCACCGTTCGCCGGGGGTCTTCTTCGACGAGACGACCCATCCCAACGGAAAGCGGCTCTTCTCGGCCCGGATCATCCCCTTCCGGGGGTCGTGGCTCGAATTCAGCATGGACATCAACGACGTGATGTACGTGCACATCGAGCGCAAGCGGAAGCTCCCCGTGACGCTTTTCCTGAGGGCCCTGGGTTATTCCAAGAACGGAGAGATTCTGGGCCTCTTTCACGGGGACACCTCGATCCGCGTCGACGAGGAGGCCGTGGGTCGCGTCCTGGTGGCGGACGCCGTCGACAAACGCTCAGGCGAGGTGGTCGTCGAGGCGTTTCAGACGCTGACGGAGGAGCAGGTTCAGGCGCTCAGAGAGGCGCGCGTCTCCCGGATCGACGTGCTCGACGTCAACGAGGCCAACGACGCGGGCGTCATCACGAACACCCTCAAGAAGGACCCGACGGATGACGCCGAAGAGGCCCTCGCCCGCATCTACAACCTCCTCCGGCCGGGGGACCCTCCCAACGTCGAGACCGCCAGGGGGCTCCTGGAGCGGCTGTTCTTCAGCCCCAAGCGCTACCATCTGGGCGAGGTGGGGCGTTACCGGATCAATCAGCGGTTTGACGTGAACATCTCTCTGGACTACACGGTCCTTCACGTCGAGGATTTCCTCCGGCTGGTCCACTACCTCATCGAGCTTCGCAAGGGGAACGGCCACACGGACGACATCGACCACCTGGGCAACCGTCGCATCCGGTCGGTGGGGGAGCTCCTGGCCCAGCAGTTCTCCGTGGGCATGTCCCGGATGGCCCGCACGATTCGGGAGCGGATGAGCCTGAGGGACTCGGAGTCGCTGACGCCGCACGACCTGATCAACGCCCGCACGATCTCCACGGTGGTCGGTTCCTTCTTCGGGAGCAGCCAGCTTTCGCAGTTCATGCAGCAGACCAACCCGCTGGACGAGTTGACGCACAAGCGGCGTCTGTCGGCGCTGGGGCCGGGGGGGCTGACGAGGGATCGGGCGGGGTTCGAGGTCCGGGACGTCCATCACACGCACTACGGGCGCATCTGTCCGATTGAGACGCCGGAAGGCCCCAACATCGGCCTGATCGCGTCGCTGTCCACCTATGCCCGCGTGAACCGGTTCGGGTTCCTGGAGACCCCCTATCGCGTGGTCAAGAACGGCCGGGTGACGGAGGAGATCGAGTATCTGGCCGCCGACCATGAGGACAGACACGTCATCGCCCAGGCCAACGCCCAGATCGACAAGCGGGGGCGGTTCATCCAGGCCCTCGTGCAGGCGCGGCTGCGGGGGGATTTCCCGCTGGTGCCGCCCACGGACGTCAACTACATGGACGTGTCCCCCAAGCAACTCGTCAGCGCGGCGGCCGCGCTCATCCCGTTCCTGGAGCACGACGACGCCAACCGGGCGCTGATGGGGTCCAACATGCAGCGCCAGGCGGTGCCCCTGCTGAGGACGGACGCCCCGCTGGTGGGGACGGGGATGGAGCGGAAGGTGGCCGTCGACTCCGGGGCGGTGGTCCTGGCCAAAAACCCGGGCGTGGTGGCCTACGTCAGCGCGGACCGCGTCGTGGTGAAGCGGGACCGGCTCAAGGGCGGGGAGATCATCGACCTGTTCGACACGGACATCTACCGGCTGACGAAGTTCAAACGGTCCAACCAGGACTGCTGCATCAACCAGCGGCCGATCGTGCGGAAGGGGGACCGGGTGGCCGCCGGGGACGCGCTGGCCGACGGGTGCGCCACGGACCGGGGGGACCTGGCGCTGGGGGCCAACGTGCTGTGCGCCTTCATGTCCTGGAACGGCTACAACTTCGAGGACGCCATCATCGTCAGCGAGCGGCTGCTGAAGGAGGACGCCTTCACCTCGATCCATATCGAGGAGTTCGAGTTGCAGGTGCGGGACACGAAGCGCGGGGCGGAGGAGATCACGCGGGAGATCCCCAACGTGAGCGAGCAGGCGGTGCGGAACTTAGACGAACAGGGGATCATCCGGGTGGGGGCGGAGGTGGGGCCGAGCGACATCCTGGTGGGCAAGGTGACGCCCAAGGGGGAGACGGAGCTGTCCCCGGAGGAGCGGCTGCTGCGGGCGATCTTCGGGGAGAAGGCCGGGGACGTGCGGGACGCCTCTCTGAGGGCCCCGTCGGGCATGGACGGCGTGGTGATGGACCGCAAGGTCTTCTCCCGGAAGGAGCGGGACGAGAAGACCAAAAAGTCGGATCGCGAGAAGACGAACCGGCTGAAGGCGGAGATCAAGGTGAAGGTCGACGGGATCAAGTCCGCCCGGGACGAGCAGGTCAAAGAACTCCTGATGGACCGGAAGGTCGGGCTGCTGCGCAACGTCGAGGACAACTCGGTGTTCGCGAGGGAGGGGAAGCTGTTCGACCGCAAGACGGCCGACCGGATCGACCTGGACGTCATCCGGCCCGACGACGCCTGGACGGACGACCGGCGCACGGACCAGCGCGTTCAGCAGATCGTGGAGATGGCCGACCGTCTGATCGCGCAGGCCAACGAGGAGATGGAGCGGGAGATGGACAAGATCGCCCGCGGGGACGAGCTGCCGCCGGGGATCGTCCAGCTGGTCAAGGTCTACGTCGCCCGCAAGCGGAAGCTGTCGGTGGGGGACAAGATGGCCGGGCGGCACGGGAACAAGGGGGTCGTCTCGATCATCGTCCCGGAGGAGGACATGCCCTACCTGCCCGACGGGACGCCGGTGGACATCATTCTCAACCCGCTGGGCGTGCCCTCCCGGATGAACCTGGGGCAGATCTTCGAGACGCATCTGGGGTGGGCGGCGGGCGAGTTGAACGCCTACATGGCCACGCCGGTGTTCGACGGGGCGACGTTCGAGGAGGTCCAGGCGACGCTGGAGGAGGCGGGGCTTCCCCAGACGGGCAAGACGGTCCTCTACGACGGGAAGACGGGCGAATCGTTTGACAAGGAGGTCGTGGTCGGCAAGATCTACATGATGAAGCTGTCCCACCTCGTCGCGGACAAGATTCACGCCCGCTCCATCGGGCCCTATTCGCTGGTGACGCAGCAGCCCCTGGGGGGGAAGGCGCAGTTTGGCGGGCAGCGCTTCGGGGAGATGGAGGTCTGGGCGCTGGAGGCATACGGGGCGGCGCACATGCTCCAGGAGATGCTGACCGTCAAGTCGGACGATGTGGCGGGCCGCTCCAAGATCTACGAGGCCATCGTCAAGGGGGACAACCCTCCTGAGCCGGGCATCCCCGAGTCGTTCAACGTGCTCGTCAAGGAGCTGCAGAGCCTCTGCATGGACGTGGTACTGGAGGGTGGGGAAGAGGGATGAAGGCAGAACGCGGAACGCGGAACGCGGAACGCGGAACGATGAACGAAAACCCACAAAGGCTATTTCGCTTTTCGTTCATCGTTCATCGTTCTGACTTCATCGTTGTTGTTATTCCTTCTCTTTGAAGGAGGAATTACGCTGTGATCGACGTGAACGCGAAAAAGTCGCTGAGCTTCTCCTCGATTTTGATCCAACTGGCGTCCCCGGAGACCATTCGAGGGTGGTCTCGGGGGGAGGTGACCAAGCCGGAGACGATCAACTATCGGTCCTTCAAGCCGGAGCGGGACGGCCTGTTCTGCGAGCGCATCTTCGGGCCGGTGAAGGACTGGGAGTGCCACTGCGGGAAGTACAAGCGAATCCGATACAAGGGGATCGTCTGCGACCGGTGCGGGGTGGAGGTCACGCAGTCCAAGGTCCGGCGGGAGCGCCTGGGGCACATCGAGCTGGCCGTGCCCGTCTCGCACATCTGGTATTTCAAGTCCCTCCCGTCGCGGATGGGGTATCTGCTGGACATCTCGGTCCGGAACCTGGAGCGCATCCTCTACTATGAGTCCTACGTCGTGCTCGACCCCGGCGACGCGCCCGACCTGAAGAAGAAGGACCTCCTGTCGGAGGACGAGGTGGAGCAGCTCCGGGAGCAGGGCTACAATTTCACGGCGGAGATGGGGGCGGGCGCGACCAAGAAGCTGCTGGCGGAGATCGACATCGACAACCTGTCGGCGGAGCTTCGGACGAACGCCCGGATGGAGACGTCCGTGCAGCGCAAGCAGGAGGCGCTCAAGCGGCTGAAGGTCGTGGAGGCGTTCCGGCAGTCCCAGAACCGCCCGAACTGGATGATCCTGGACGTCATCCCCGTCATCCCGCCCGACCTGCGCCCGCTGGTCCCGCTGGAGGGGGGGCGGTTCGCCACGTCGGACCTGAACGACCTCTACCGGCGGGTGATCAACCGGAACAACCGGCTCAAGAAGCTGATCGACATCAAGGCCCCGGAGGTCATCCTGAGGAACGAGAAGCGGATGCTCCAGGAGGCCGTGGACGCGCTGTTCGACAACGGGAGGCGGTCGCGGGCGGTGCGGGGGGACGGCAACCGGTCGCTCAAGTCGCTGTCGGACCTGCTCAAGGGGAAGCAGGGCCGGTTCCGGCAGAACCTGCTGGGCAAGCGCGTGGACTACTCCGGGCGGTCGGTGATCGTGTGCGGGCCGGAGCTGAAGCTGAGCCAGTGCGGCCTCCCCAAGGGGATTGCCCTGGAGCTGTTCAAGCCGTTCATCATCCGGCAGCTGGAGGACAAGGGGCTGGTGCAGACGGTCAAGAGCGCCAAGAAGCTGGTGGAGCGGGAGCGGGTGGAGGTGTGGGACATCTTAGAGGAGATCATCCAGGACCACTGCGTCCTTTTGAACCGCGCCCCCACGCTGCACCGCCTGGGCATCCAGGCGTTCCAGCCCGTCCTGGTGGAGGGGAAGGCGATCCAGGTCCATCCGCTGGTGTGCGCGGCGTTCAACGCGGACTTCGACGGGGACCAGATGGCGGTCCACCTGCCCCTGTCGTTCGAGGCGCAGGTGGAGGCGCGGGTGCTGATGATGGCGTCCAACAACCTCCTGAAGCCCGCCGACGGGTCGCCCGTGGTGATCGACAAGCCTCAGGACATCGCCCTGGGGACCTACTACCTGACCAAGATCGCGCACGGCGGTGCCGGGGAGGGGAAGCGGTTCTCCAGCCCCCAGGACGCCATGACGGCCCACGCCTACGGGCGAGTGGACCTGCACAGCCTGATCAAGGTCCGCATGGACGGGAAGCTGGTGGAGACGACGGTGGGGCGGATCATCCTCAACTCGACCCTTCCCGATGGGGAGGAGTTCATCAACGAGCTGGTGGACAAGGGGAAGATCAAGCAGATCGTCACGCAGGTCCATCGGCGGTTGGGCAACCGGAGGGCTGCGGAGTTCGTGGACAACCTGAAGAGCCTCGGCTACTCCTACGCCACGAAGTCGGGCGTGACGGTGGGCGTGGACGACGTGGTGGTGCCCGAGCAGAAGGAGACCCTGGTCAACCGGGCGGTCAAGGAGGTCGAGAACATCCAGAATCAGTACCGCCGGGGGATCATCACGGACGGGGAGCGCTACAACAAGGTGATCGATGTCTGGCAGCACACGACGAACGACATCGCCCGCGTGATGAAGGAGGCCCTCCAGCAGCACGAGGGGGGGTTCAACTCGATCTACATCATGGCCGACTCGGGGGCGCGCGGCAGCGACGACCAGATCAAGCAGCTGGGCGGGATGCGGGGGCCGATGAACAAGCCGCAGAAGAAGATCACCGGCGCCGTGGGGGAGATCATCGAGACGCCGATCATCTCGAACTTCAAAGAGGGGCTGACCGTGCTGGAGTATTTCATCTCCACGCACGGCGCTCGCAAGGGCCTGGCCGACACGGCGCTCAAGACCGCCGAGGCGGGGTATCTGACGCGGCGGATGGTGGACGTGGCCCAGGACGTGGTCATCTCCGAGGACGACTGCGGCACGATCTTAGGCATTGAGATCGAGGCGTTGAAGGAGGGGGAGGAGATCCTGGAGCCGATGGCCGACCGGATCGTGGGCCGGACGCTCCTGAACGACGTGGTGGAGCCGATCTCGGGGCAGACGATCGTGGAGGGGGGGGTGCTCATCGACGAGGAGCTGGCCGCCAAGATCGACAAGGCGGGCGTGGAGAAGTGCTGGATCCGGTCCGTGCTCACGTGCGAGTCGAGGCGCGGGGTCTGCGCCAAGTGCTACGGACGGAACCTGGGGACGGGCCGCCTGGCGGACATCGGGGACGCCGTGGGGGTGATCGCGGCGCAGAGCGTGGGGGAGCCGGGCACGCAGCTGACGCTCCGGACCTTCCACATCGGCGGCACGGCGTCGCGCATCGCCGAGCAGTCGAGCATCGCTGCGAAGCGGGCGGGGGCGGTTCACTTCAACAACTTTGACGCCGTGGAGCGGCCCGGGGAGGGCCTGGTGGCCGTGGGCCGCAACGGGGAGATCGAGCTGTTAGACGAGCAGGGGAGGCCCCGGGGCGGGCGCTACCGGGTGCCCTACGGGGCGATCGTGAAGGTGAAGGAGGGGCAGCCGGTGGAGGGGAGCGCAGTCCTCTACGAGTGGGACCCCTACAACAACGTGATCGTCACGGACAAGGCGGGCGTCCTGCGGTTCGTGGATATCGTGGAGGACGTGACCTTCCGGGAGGAGTCGGACGAGGCGACGGGGCTGCGCCATCGCGTCATCGTGGAGCACCGGGACCGGACCCTCTCCCCCCACATCGAGGTGACGGACGAGGCCGGGAACAAGCTCTCCCACTACATCATCCCGGTGGGGGCCAGGCTGTTCGTGCGGGACGGAGACCGGGTGCGGTCCGGGGATGTCCTGGTCAAGATCCCACGGGAGCGGAGCAAGACGCGGGACATCACCGGGGGGTTGCCTAGGGTGGCGGAGCTGTTCGAGGCGCGTCGCCCCAAAGACCCCGCCGTGGTGACGGAGATCGACGGGCGGGTGAAGTTCGGGGGGATCGTCCGGGGGGCGCGGGAGCTGATCGTGGTGGCAGAGGACGGGGAGGAGCGGAAGTACCTCATCCCCTACGGCAAACACCTGCGGGTTCACGAAGGGGACCGGGTGGTGGCCGGCGAGCAGCTTTCGGAGGGGTCGATCAACCCCCACGACATCCTGCGCATCCAGGGCGTGCAGGCGGTTCAGGAGTATCTCGTGAACGAGATTCAGGATGTCTACCGCCTGCAGGGGGTCAAGATCAACGACAAGCACATTGAGGTTATCGTCCGCCAGATGCTCCAGAAGGTGAAGATCGTGGACCCGGGGGACACGAACTTCCTGGAGGGGGAGGCGGTGGACAAGTTCCGGTTCTTCGACGAAAACGCCAAGGTGGTGGCCGAGGGGGGGGATCCGGCGACGTATCAGCCTCTGCTTCTGGGCATCACCCGCGCGTCGCTGATGACCGACAGCTTCGTGTCGGCTGCGTCTTTCCAGGAGACGACGCGGGTGCTGACCGATGCGGCGGTGCAGGGGCGGGTGGACAGCCTTCAGGGCCTCAAGGAGAACGTGATCATCGGCCACCTGATCCCCGCCGGGACCGGGCTGGACCGATACCGGCGCGTGGCCTTCGTGGAGGCGGAGGCGGGCGCGGAAGAGGAATCTCAGGCTGTCGATGCAATAAAGGCTTGACAATTCGTTCAGTATGTGTTATAATAAAAGTCTGTCTGTGAGCATTCAGGGAGGTTTCACTTTGCCCACCATCAGTCAGCTTATCCGTCTCGGACGGAGGCATAAGGCCAAGCGGTCGTCCGCGCCGGCCCTTCGAGGATGTCCTCAGAAGCGGGGGGTCTGTCTCCGCGTGACGACGCAGACCCCGAAGAAGCCCAACTCGGCCCTGCGGAAGGTGGCCCGCGTACGCCTGACCAATGGCGCAGAGGTCACGGCCTACATTCCGGGGGAGGGCCATAACCTGCAGGAACATTCCATCGTGCTGGTGCGCGGCGGGCGGGTGAGAGACCTCCCGGCGGTGCGGTATCATATCGTCCGGGGGATTCTGGACACGACCGGGGTGGCGGATCGGAAGCAGGGGCGGTCGAAGTACGGGGCGAAGGCGCCGAAGTAGGGGCGACCGGCCGGTCGCCCCTACCGGCCCATGACCGGAGGTTTTATGCCGAGGCGAAGACAGGTTGAGAAACGGCAAATCTTGCCAGACCCGAAGTATCATAACATTCTGGTGACGCGGTTCATCAACCGTCTTTTCAGGCGAGGGAAGAAGAGCATCTCCGAGGGGATCTTCTACAGGGCCATGGAGATCGTTGAGAAGCGGACCAATCAGCCCGGGGTCGACATCTTCCAGAAGGCCGTGGAGAACGTCAAGCCGATGGTCATGGTTCGCTCGCGCCGGGTCGGGGGGGCGAACTACCAGGTCCCGGTGGAGGTGCGCCCTGATCAGCGGACGAGCCTCTCCATCCGGTGGCTGATCACCTTCTCCCAGGAACGGGCGGAGAAGAGCATGGCCGAACGCCTGGCCGCCGAGTTGATGGCGGCGGCCAACAACGAGGGGGGCGCAGTCCGGAGACGCGAGGACACGCACCGGATGGCGGAGGCGAACCGGGCGTTCGCCCACTATAGAGGATAAGAAAAACCGCCACGGAAACACACGGAATTGCACGGAGGGATCATCCCACCATTCCGCGTCTTTCCGTGTGTTTCTGTGGCCTATTCAAAAATTTTCATATGCCACGCGAATATTCTTTAGAGAAGACCCGTAATATCGGCATCATGGCCCACATCGACGCGGGCAAGACGACCACCACCGAGCGCATCCTGTACTACACGGGCAGGGTGCACCGGATGGGGGAGGTCCACGACGGCGCGGCGACCATGGACTGGATGGAGCAGGAGCGGGAGCGGGGGATCACGATCACCTCGGCGGCCACGACCTGCGAGTGGAACGACCATCGCGTCAACATCATCGACACGCCCGGCCACGTGGATTTCACGGCGGAGGTGGAGCGATCCCTGCGCGTGCTGGACGGGGCCGTGGGCCTGTTCTGCGCCGTGGGCGGGGTGGAGCCTCAGTCGGAGACGGTCTGGCGGCAGGCCGACCGCTACCATGTCCCCCGGATCGCGTTCGTGAACAAGATGGACCGCACGGGGGCGGACTTCTACCGCGTGCTGGACATGATGGAGGAGCGGCTGGGGACGCGGTTCGTGCCGACCCAGCTCCCCATCGGGTCCGGGGACATCTACTCCGGCCTGATCGACCTCGTCCAGATGACGGCGGTGAGCTACCCCGAAGACCCGTTGGGCGTGAAGTTCGTGGAGGGGGAGATCCCGAAGGACCTGGTGGAGAAGGCGCTGTTCTACCGGGAGAAGCTCTTAGAGGCCGTGTCTGACTTCGACGACCACCTCATGGAGAAGTTCCTGGACGGGAAGCCGATCTCGACGTCGGAGATCAAGCGGGCGCTCCGTCTGGCCACGATCCACGTCAAGGTCGTGCCCGTCCTGTGCGGGTCGGCGTTCAAGAACAAGGGCGTCCAGAAGCTGTTAGACGCGGTGGTGGACTATCTGCCCAGCCCGGTGGACCTGAAAGAGGTGCCTGGTTTTGACCCAGGTTCGAAGGAGGAGCAGAGGCGGACCGTGTCGGACAGCGAGCCTTTCTGCGCCCTGGCCTTCAAGATCATGACAGACCCTTACGTGGGCCGTCTGACCTATTTCCGGGTCTACTCCGGCAGCCTCAAGGCGGGCAGCTACATTTTGAACGTCAACAAGGACCGGCGGGAGCGCATCGGGCGGCTGCTTCAGATGCACGCCAACAAGCGGGAGGAGATCGAGGAGGTGTACGCCGGGGACATTGCGGCGGTGGTGGGGCTGAAGGACACGGCGACCGGGGACACGCTCGCCAGCGAGAAACACCCCATCCTCTTAGAGGCGATGCAGTTTGCCAAGCCGGTCATCGACGTGGCCATCGAGCCGAAGACGAAGGCGGATCAGGAGCACCTCGGCACGTCCATGGCCAAGCTGATGGAGGAGGACCCGACGTTCCGGGTGTCCACCAACCCCGACACGGGCCAGACGATCATCTCCGGGATGGGGGAGTTGCACCTGGAGATCATCGTGGACCGGCTGCTGCGGGAGTTCAAGGTGGCGGCGAACGTGGGCAGGCCGCAGGTGGCCTACAAGGAGTCGATCCGGAAGCGGGTGAAGAGCGAGGGGCGGTTCGTCCGGCAGTCGGGCGGGCGCGGGCAGTACGGCCACGTTTTGATCGAGATGGGGCCGGGCGAGCCGGGGAGCGGCTTCGTGTTCGAGGACAAGGTCGTGGGGGGCACGATCCCCAGGGAGTTCATCAAGCCGGTGCAGCAAGGGATCGCGGAGGCGCTGTCGAGCGGCGTGCTGGCGGGGTATCCGGTGGAGGACGTGTACGTCGCCCTTTACGACGGCTCCTACCACGACGTGGACTCCTCCGAGATGGCGTTCAAGATCGCCGGCTCGATGGCCTTCAAAGAGGGGGCCAAAAAGGCGGACCCCTACCTGCTGGAGCCGGTCTTTGACGTGGAGGTGGTGGTCCCGGGCGAGTATATGGGCGAGGTCATCGGGGACCTGAACTCACGTCGGGGCAACATCATGGGCATTGTCAACCGGCCCGATGCGCAGGTCGTGACGGCGGTGGTTCCTTTGAACGAGATGTTCGGTTATGCCACGCGTCTCCGGTCCCTGACGCAGGGGCGGGCCATCTATACGATGCAGTTTTCGAGGTACCAGGAGGTGCCCAAGGGCATCGCGGACGAGATCGTGGCAAAGGTTCGGGGCGTCTGAGCCGGAGTCAGATCGTGTGTTCGATCGGCAACGGATTGCCTATCCGATGCAGATGCGTGGGATTCCCATCCGTTGCGGCTGATCGGGGCACAACTTCAAGGAGGCATTGACAATGGCAAAGGAGAAGTTCAAGAGAGACAAGCCGCACATCAACGTGGGGACCATCGGGCATATCGACCACGGGAAGACGACGCTGACCGCCGCCATCACGAAGGTGCTGCACCATCGCGGTATGGCCGACTTTCGTCCCTTCGACTCCATTGACAACGCGCCGGAGGAGAAGGAGCGCGGGATCACCATCGCCATCGCCCACGTGGAGTATCAGACGGCCAAGCGCCACTATGCGCACGTGGACTGCCCCGGCCACGCGGACTACATCAAGAACATGATCACCGGGGCGGCGCAGATGGACGGCGCGATCCTGGTCGTGAGCGCGGCGGACGGGCCGATGATCCAGACGCGGGAGCACGTGCTGCTGGCCCGGCAGGTGAACGTGCCCTCCATCGTCGTGTTCATGAACAAGGTGGACATGGTGGACGACCCGGAGCTGCTGGACCTGGTGGAGCTGGAGGTCCGTGAGCTGCTGACGCAGTACAAGTTCCCCGGCGACGAGGTCCCGGTCATCCGCGGTTCGGCCCTGAAGGCGCTCAACGCCGCCCCCAACTCCGAGGATGAGAATTGCATCGCGGAGCTGATGGACGCCGTGGACGGCTACATCCCGCAGCCCAAGCGGGACACGGAGCTCCCCTTCCTGATGCCGGTGGAGGACGTGTTCAGCATCACGGGGCGGGGGACGGTGGGCACGGGCCGGGTGGAGCGCGGGGTGATCAAGCTCAACGAGGAGGTGGAGGTCGTCGGCATCCGGGAGACGCGGAAGACGGTCGTCACGGGCGTCGAGATGTTCCGCAAGCTGCTGGACGAGGCGCAGGCCGGGGACAACGTGGGCCTGCTGCTGCGCGGCGTGGACAAGGATGAGCTGGAGCGCGGCATGGTGATCGCCAAGCCGGGGTCGGTGACGCCTCACAAGAAGTTCAAGGGCGAGGTCATCGTCCTGACCCCGAAGGAGGGGGGGCGGGAGAAGCCCTTCTTCACCGGCTACCGCCCGCAGTTCTATTTCCGCACGACGGACGTGACCGGCAGCATCACGCTGCCCGAAGGGGTGGAGATGGTGATGCCGGGGGACAACGTCACCATCAGCGTGGACCTCTGGACCCCCATCGCTCTGGAAAAGGAGCTCCGGTTCGCCATCCGCGAGGGGGGGCGGACCATCGGGGCAGGGGTTGTGACGGAGGTGGTGGAGTAGCTGTCAGCCGTCAGCCGTCAGCGAAAGACAAAGAACGCTGAACGCTGAACGCTGAACGCTGAACGCTGAACGCTGAATGCGGTGGGTCGAGGGTTCTGGAGGTTTCTTTGTGCCGTCCCAAAAGATAAGAATTCGCCTGAAGGCATACGATCACAGGACGCTGGACCGTTCGGCGGACGAGATTGTCCGGACGGCCAAGCGGACGGGGGCGCTGATTGCCGGCCCCATCCCGCTGCCGTCGGACCGGACGATCTACACGGTGCTCCGGTCGCCGCACGTGGACAAGAAATCGCGCGAGCAGTTCCAGACGAAGATCCACAAGCGTCTGATCGACATCTACAATTCGACGCCTCAGACGGTGGATGCGCTGATGAAGCTGGACCTGCCCGCGGGGATCGACATCGAGATCAAGGCGTAAAAGAAGTTCAAAGTTCAAAGTTAGAAGGTTCAAGGTTTAAAACCTTGAACCTTGAACCTTGAACCTTGAACCTTGAATGAGGTTGGCTGTGGCGGGTATGATCGGCAAGAAGGTGGGCATGACCCAGGTCTATGACCGGAACGAGGTTCTAACTCCGGTAACTGTGATCGAGGCGGGGCCCTGTGCGGTCGTGCAGGTCAAGGAAGAGGCCGGCGACGGCTACCGGGCAGTCCGGGTCGGTTTTCAGGACGTCAAGGCAGAGCGCCTGAATCGCCCGGACCGGGGCCTGTTCGCGAAGACAGGGGTCTCGCCCAGGCGCGTCCTGCGGGAATTCCGGCTGGGGGAGGGCGAGGCATATAAGGTCGGAGACCTCATTGACGTGGGCGCCTTCGAGACGGGGGATCTGGTGGACGTGACGGGCGCCTCGAAGGGCAAGGGGTTCGCGGGGGCTGTGCGACGGCATCACTTCAAGGGCGGCCCCAGGTCTCACGGCCAGTCCGACCGCCACCGCGCTCCCGGCTCTGTGGGGTCCAGCTCATTCCCCTCGCGGGTTTTTAAGGGGCTGCGCATGGCCGGCCGGATGGGCAACCGTCAGGTGACGACCAAAGGGCTCTGCGTGGTTCGCGTGGACAAGGACCGGAACCTCCTGTTCGTGAAGGGCGCCGTGCCAGGCGCACGGGGCGGGTACGTCCTGATTCGAAAGGCGGGTTAAGGCTGAACATGGGCGCTGTGGACGTCTACAACGTGGAGGGGGGGGTGGTCGGGTCTGCGGAGCTTCCGCCCACGATCTTCGGGGTGGAGAACCCCTCTCAGGATGCGATCTATTTTACGGTCAAGGCCTACCTGATCAACCAGAGACAGGGCAACGCCGACACCCTGACGCGCGCGGAGGTGGATCGCACGAAGAAGAAGCTCTGGCGACAGAAGGGCACCGGGCGGGCCCGGATGGGGACGATGGGGTCGCCGGTCTGGGTGGGCGGAGGGGCGGCGCACGGCCCCCACCCGCGCCCCTATGATGAACGCGTGCCCAAGAAGGTGCGTCGTCTGGCCCTCAGGTCGGCGCTGACCCTCAAGGCGCGCGACAACCAGGTCCGGGTCCTGGAAGACGTCTCCTTTGACGCCCCCAAGACTCGCCGCGTGGCCGACCTGGCCCGCGCCCTGGGCGTCCAGGGGCGCAAGGCGCTCTTAGTGGTGGGGGCGGCGGACCCGAACCTCTTCAAGTCGTGTCGAAACCTGCCGGGCTTTGACGTGAGGCCGGTGAACAGCTTCTCGGTCTATGACGTGATGGGGGCCGAGACGGTGATGTTCACCAGGAGCGCCCTGGCCCGTCTATCGGAGGTGTGGGGGGCGTCATGAAAGATGTGCGTCAGATTATCCGTCGGCCTCTGATCACGGAGAAGACCACGCTTCTGACGGAGCGGGACAACAAGGTGGTGTTTGAGGTGGATCGGTTCGCCAACAAGGTGGACATCCAGCGCGCCGTGGAACGGATGTTCGACGTGAAGGTCACAGGCGTCCGGACCCTGTCGATGCACGGAAAGGTCAAGCGCATGGGGATGCACCTCGGGCGAAGGCCGGACTGGAAGAAGGCCATCGTCACGCTCCGGCAGGGGGACAAGATCGAATTCTTTGAAGGGACTTAAAAACAGTCCTGAGCAATGAGTGCTGAGCAATGAGTAAAAGCCTCAACCCTCATTGCTCCTTTGCATTCAGCATTTTTTACTGGATTTCATCCATGCCAGTCAAAAAATTTCGCCCGATAACCCCGTCCCTGCGCTTCACGACGGTCCCCTCCTTTGAGGAGGTCACAACCTCGCGGCCCGAGAAGTCCCTCCTGACCCCCTCCAAGAAGACGGGGGGCCGGAACAACCGGGGCGTGATCACGCGCCGCCATCAGGGGGGGGGGCACAAGCAGATGTACCGCCGGATCGACTTCAGGCGGGACAAACGCGACATCCCCGCGCAGGTCCGCACGATCGAGTATGACCCGAACCGATCCGCCCGCATCGCCCTTCTGCAGTACCGGGATGGGGAGAAGCGATACATCCTCGCGCCGGTGGGGTTGTCGGTGGGGGACGCGGTGATGGCCGGGGCAGAGGCGGAGATCCGGCCGGGCAATGCGTTGCCTCTGGAGCGCATCCCGCTCGGCACGGGGGTTCACAACGTGGAGATGCAACCCGGAAGGGGGGGGCAACTGGGCCGCAGCGCGGGGGCGAGCATTCAGCTGATGGCCAAAGAGGGGGCCTACGCCCACCTGCGTCTCCCCTCCGGCGAGATGAGGCAGGTCCGTTTGAACTGTTATGCCACGGTGGGGCAGGTGGGGAACCTGGACCACGAGAACGTCTCGATCGGCAAGGCAGGGCGGTCCAGGTGGCTCGGCATCCGCCCGACCGTCCGGGGGGTGGCCATGAATCCGGTCGATCATCCTCATGGCGGAGGCGAGGGCAAGACGTCGGGCGGCGGACATCCGAGGTCGCCGTGGGGCTGGCCCACAAAAGGTTACAGGACCCGGAAGAAGAAGAAGGTGAATCCCCTGATCATCCGGCGGCGAAAGTAGACAGGAGGAGGGCTGACGTGGCGCGCTCCGTCAAGAAGGGCCCATTCATCGAGCAGAGCCTGCTCAAAAAGGTGGAGCAGATGAACAAGTCGGGGGACAAACGGGTGATCAAGACCTGGGCGAGAGGCTCGACCATCTCCCCGGACTTCGTGGGTCACACGTTCGCGGTCCACAACGGCAACAAGTTCATCCCGGTCTATACAACAGAAAACATGGTCGGCCACAAGCTCGGAGAGTTCGCTCCCACGCGCACCTTTCGCGGACACAGGGAGAAGGCCACCGAGCGTGCGACGACCCTGAAGGCGTAGAGGGTTTCATGGAAGCGCGCGCAGTCGCCCGGTATGTTCGGATGTCTCCCCGGAAGGCCCGCCAGGTCGTGGACCTGGTGCGTGGCAAGGCGGTGGAGGCTGCTCTGAGTCTCCTGCATTTCACGCCGAAGAAGGCGGCGCGCGTCGTGGAGCAGACGGTGCGCTCGGCGGCGGCCAACTGGGACACGAAAGAGGGGGCGAAGGGGGACCACGAAGACCTGTTCGTCAAGGAGATCTTCGTGGATGGAGGGATTGCCTTCAAGCGTGTCCTCCCGATGCCGAGGGGTTCGGCGGGGCGAGTCCGGAAGCGATTCAGTCACATCACCGTGGTCGTGTCGGACGGACAATAGGAGTCTGCCTTGGGCCAGAAGACGCATCCGATCGGGTTTCGGCTGGGGGTTGTGAAAGACTGGCGCTCGCGCTGGTTTGCGGGCAAGGATTTCACAGAGCTGCTGAAGGAGGACCTGATGCTCCGGAAGTACGTCCGGAGCCGGCTCCAGAGGGCAGGGGTGTCGATCATCGAGATCGAACGGGCCCCCAAGCGGGTCACCATCAACATCCACACGGCCCGCCCCGGAATCGTGATCGGGCGCAAGGGCGCGGAGGTGGACAAGCTGAGGGACGAGCTGAAGCACGTGACGGGGAAGGACATTTACATCAACATCCAGGAGATCAAACGGCCGGAATTGGACGCCCATCTCGTCGCGGAGAACATCGCCCGGCAGCTCGAGCAGCGGGTGGCGTTCCGGAGGGCGATGAAGAAGTCCATCGCCTCCTCCATGCGGATGGGGGCGGAGGGCATCCGGGTCGTCTGCTCAGGGCGACTGGGGGGGGCGGAGATGGCGCGCAGGGAGCGCTCCGAGCCTGCCGGGCGCGTGCCGCTTCACACGCTCCGGGCTGACATCGATTACGCGGTTGCGACCGCCTACACGATCTCCGGGACCATCGGGGTGAAGGTCTGGATCTGCAAGGGCGAGGTGGCGCCGGGAGATCGGGGCGAGGCCCAGGCGGCGGGAGGATAGCGGCTTATGTTGATGCCCAAGCGAGTCAAGTTCAGAAAGCAGCAGCGCGGCCGCAGGAGGGGCCTTGCGACGCGCGGGGAGACGGTGTCCTACGGGGAGTACGGCCTGCAGGCGATGGAGCCGGGGTGGGTCACCAATCGCCAGATTGAGGCCGCCCGCGTGGCGATGACCCGCCACATCAGCCGGGGGGGCAAGATCTGGATCCGGGTCTTTCCGGACAAGCCGGTGACGATCAAGCCGGCGGAGACCCGGATGGGGAAGGGGAAGGGCAACCCCGAGTACTGGGTGGCCGTGGTCAAGCCGGGCCGGGTCATGTTCGAGATCGAGGGGATCAGCCGGGAGTCGGCCCAGGAGGCGATTCGCCTGGCCGGGCGCAAGCTTCCGATCAAGACACGGCTGGTGGAGCGGCATACGAGTTAGAAGACGGATAAACGCCATGAAGGTTAGCGAATACCGCAGCATGAGCGTCGGGGAGGTGGCCCAGCACCTGGCCGAGAAGCAGGGAGAACTTTCCAACCTTCGCTTTCAACTGGTGACGAAACAGCTCGCCAGCCCGATCTCCGTGCGGAAGGTCCGGAGGGAGATCGCGCAACTGAGGACGGTCCTGCGGGAGCACGAGCTGGGTCTTCACAGTCTGGGAGCGCCGCAGGCGGCCGAAGGGGAGTCCCCGGAGAAGGCCCAGGAGGTCAAGGAGACGTAAATGGGCGAAGGGCGTGGTCATCGGAAGACCCGGGTCGGGCGGGTCGTCAGCGACAAGAGCGACAAGACGCGCATCATCGTTGTCGAGAGGTCGTTCCAGCATCCGCTCTACGAGAAGACCTTGCAGCGCAGGCGGAAGTTTGCGGTCCACGACGAGGAGAACCGTTCCAAAGTCGGAGACATGATCTCCATCATGGAGACGCGTCCGCTGAGCAAGACCAAGCGCTGGCGGCTGGTCGAGGTCCTGGAAAAGGCGAAGTGAGAAGGCGGTTATGATACGCGAATACACGATCTTAAACGTGGCCGACAACACCGGGGCGCGCAAATGCATGTGCTTCCGGGTGCTGGGGGGGACGCGCAAGCGCTACGCCACCGTGGGCGACATCATCGTCGTGTCCGTGAAGGTGGCGGACCCCAACGGCGCCGTGAAAAAGGGGGAGGTCTGCAAGGCCGTCGTCGTTCGCACGACCAAAGAGATCAAGCGGAAGGACGGCTCTTACATCCGGTTTGACGACAATGCCGCGGTGATCATCAACAACGACAGGGAGCCTCGCGGGACGCGCATCTTCGGGCCCGTGGCGCGCGAGTTGCGAGAGAAGCGTTACATGCGCATCGTCTCCCTGGCTCCGGAGGTTCTGTAGAGGAGGCGCGCGGTGCGCATACGGCACAACGACACGGTAGAGGTGTTGAGCGGAGAGGATCGGGGCAAGAAGGGGCGCGTGCTGGCGGTGTTTCCGGGGCGCAGCCGGGCGATTGTTGAAGGGGTGAACTTCATCAAGCGGCACACCAAGCCCAACCGGACCAACCCGAAGGGCGGGATCGTGGAGAAGGAGGCCTCCGTTCATCTCTCCAACCTGATGCTGATCTGCCCCAAGTGCAACACGAGGGCGAAGGTCCGGGCGGACAGGGCCGAGGGCGGGTCGAGGGTGCGGGTCTGCCGGAGTTGCGGAGAGGCCCTCGGGACGAGTTGAGATCGAGGTCATCATGTCAGCCAGACTGAAGGTCTTTTACGAGAAAGAGGTCGTACCTGCCCTGATGCAACAGTTCGGGTACAAGAACGTCATGCAGGTCCCCCGTCTGGAGAAGGTCGTTCTGAACATGGGGGTGGGAGAGGCCATCCAGACCCCAAACCTGATCGAGGGGGCGCTCAAGGACATGACCGCCATCGCCGGACAGAAGCCGTCCGTTCGAAGGTCCAAGAAGGCGATCTCCAACTTCAAACTGCGGGCGGGCGTTCCGGTCGGGTGCAGCGTGACGCTCCGCCGGGACCGGATGTACGAATTCCTGGACCGGTTTCTCAACTTTGCGATCCCCCGCATCCGGGACTTCCGGGGGGTTCCGGCGGACTCTTTCGACGGGAGGGGCAACTACACCCTCGGCATCAAGGAGCAGATCATCTTCCCGGAGATCGACTACGACAAGATCGACCGGGTCCGGGGCCTGGACGTGACGATTGTCACGACGGCAAAGACGGACGAAGAGGCGTTCGAGATGCTCAAGAGGTTTGGGATGCCCTTCAGGGCGGCGTAAATACAGGTATCAGCGAGGGCGATTATGGCCACCAAGGCCTGGATGGTGAAGGCGAGCAGGAAACCCAAGTACAAGGTGAGGCGTCACAACCGGTGTCATCGGTGCGGACGCGCCAGGGCCTACATGCGGCATTTCGGGCTTTGCCGCATCTGTTTCCGGGATCTGGCCCTGCTCGGTGAGATCCCCGGCGTCACGAAGGCGAGCTGGTAGGAAGGGCGACTGTCGCTATGAGCATGACCGATCCGATCTCGGATATGTTGACCCGTATCCGGAATGCGTGCAAGGCCGGCCACAAGAAGGTGGATGTTCCGGCGTCCCGCGTCAAGCGCGAGATCGCCCGCATCCTGGCGGAGCGCAGGTTCATCAACAGCTACACCTACGTCGAGGACAGCCGCCAGGGGTATCTCAGGCTCTACCTGAAATACGACCCGGACGAGGAGAGCGTCATTCAGGGCCTCCAGAGGGTGAGCAAGCCCGGCCTGCGGCGATATGTCGTCAAGAAGGAGGTCCCCCGCGTGCTGAATGGACTCGGCATTGCGGTCCTCTCGACGCCCAAAGGGATCATGACGGACGAGGAGTCCCGCACGGCGGGGGTGGGGGGCGAGGTCCTCTGTTACGTCTGGTGAGCAGGCATTATCGCATGAGGAATTCAACGTGTCTCGCGTAGGACAAAAACCCATACCCGTGCCCTCGGGCGTCACGGTTCAGGTTCAGAACGGGTCTCTGAAGGTCAAGGGGCCGAAAGGGGAGCTGGACATCCTGACGCCCCCTTTCCTGTCCGTGGCGGTGGAGGGGACATCCATCAAGATCGCGGCGCCGGACGGAGACCGCAAGGTCAAGGCCGTGTGGGGGCTCACGCGCACGCTGGCGAGCAACGCCATTGAGGGCGTGACCCGGGGGTTTGAGCGTCGTCTGGTCGTCGTGGGGATCGGGTACCGGGCGGACATGGAGGGGAAAAATCTCCGGTTTGCGCTGGGGCACTCCCATCCCATTCCCTTTCCCGCTCCGGCCGGCATCCAGTTCGCGACGGAGCCTCCTGCGCCGGGCGTGGAGGATGCTCAGGCCGTTGTCATCGTGCGCGGGGCCGACAAGCAGCTCGTGGGGCACGTGGCCGCGGAGATCCGGGCGCTGCGTCCGCCGGAGCCTTACAAGGGGAAAGGCATCCGGTACTTAGGCGAACACATCCGCCGCAAGGCCGGCAAGACAGCGGCGTAATTTCGCGTTTGAGAGTTTTCTTATGAATCATCACATCAAGAAGCAGCTGGTGCTGAAGACCCGCCATCGGCGGGTCCGGCGCAAGGTGGCCGGGAGCGCCGAGCAACCCAGGCTGTCGGTCAGCCGGAGTCTGAAGAACGTCGAGGCCCAGCTTATCGACGACGTCGCCGGGCGCTCCCTTCTGGGGATGTCGAGCCTGTCGAAGGAGGTCCGGGAGCAGGTCGCGGGCGCGGGCGGCAAGTGCGCTCAGGGCCGGGTCGTCGGGCGTCTGCTGGCTGAAAAGGCCCTTCAGTCGGGCATCCAGAAGGTGGTCTTTGACCGCGGAGGGTTCCGCTACCACGGGCGCGTCAAGGCCCTGGCAGAGGGGGCCCGAGAGGGCGGTTTAAAGTTTTAAAAAACAGAATCAGGAGGCTGGCTTGAGCAGGATAGACCCGTCTCAGCTCGACCTGGCGGAAGTCGTCGTTCAGAACAGCATCAATCGCGTGGCCCACGTCCGCAAGGGGGGCCGGCGGTTCGCCTTCAACGCGCTGGTGGTCGTTGGGGACCGGAGGGGGCACGTGGGCGTGGGGATGGGAAAGGCCGGCGAGATCTCAGAGGCGATACGGAAGGGCACGGAGGCGGCCAAGAAGCGCCTCATCGCCGTTCCGCTGGTCAACGGGACGATCCCGCACCAGGTTATCGGGCGCTTCGGGGCGGGCCGGGTTCTCCTGAAACCCGCTGCGCCGGGCACGGGTCTGATCGCAGGCGGGGGCATCCGCGCCGTTCTGGAGATGGCCGGCGTGCAGAACGTCCTGACGAAGTCTCTGGGCTCGCCAAACCCCCACAACACCGTGAAGGCCACGCTGGAGGGCCTGACCCAGCTGAAGGATGCCGGGATGGTGGCCCGAATGCGGGGGATCGAGGCTGTGGCCCAGGAGGCCTAGGAGGAAGGTATGGCGGACGCGCAGGGACGGATTTCCATCGTTCAGGTCCGGAGCGCCATCGGACGCAAGGCGGATCAGAAGGCGACGCTGGAGGCCCTCGGCATTCGAAGGCTGCATCGTCCGGTCGTCCATTCGGACACCCCTCAGATACGGGGGATGATCTTCAAGGTGGCGCACCTGGTGAGGGTAGAGAAGGCGGATTGAAGTTCTGTTACGTGGAGCCTTTATCCATGCATCTGGGTCAGATCTCTCCTCCTGAGGGCGGAGTCAAGAAGCGCAAGCGCGTGGGGTGCGGTCCGGGGTCGGGGCACGGGAAGACGTCGTGCAGGGGGCACAAGGGGCAGAAGGCCAGGGCAGGCGCCAAGCACAGGGCCTACTTTGAGGGGGGGCAGATGCCCATTCAGCGCCGTCTCCCCAAGGTCGGATTCAAGCCCCTCACCCGGAAACGGTATCAGGTGGTGAATCTCTCGGACGCCGTCGAACGCATCCCGGATGGACCCATCACCCCCGAGGCCCTTCGGGCCGTCGGGCTGATCCGGGACGCTCAGGGACCGGTCAAGGTCCTGGGGGGCGGTCAGGTGGGGCGGGCCGTCGAGGTTCGGGCCCACGCCGTCTCGGCCTCGGCCTCGGCCAAGGTGTCTGAGGCGGGCGGGAAGGTCGAGATCATTTCACAAAAGAGTTAAGCGGTTTTCGAGGTTTCTCTCCTTGCTCAAGAGCTTTCAGAGCGCCTTTCGGATCCCTGAGCTGCGGGGCCGCATTCTGTTCACGCTGGCCCTGCTGGTCGTCTATCGCATCGGCGGCCACGTCCCGACGCCCGGCATCGACAGCCAGGCCCTGCTGGACTATTTTTCCAGCGCCCAGAACACCCTGTTCGGGATCTACGACCTCTTTGTGGGGGGCGCCTTCACGAAGGCGACGGTGTTCGCCCTGGGCATCATGCCCTACATCAGCGCGTCGATCATCCTCCAGCTCCTGGGGTCCGTGATCCCGCACTTCCAGAAGCTTCAGAAAGAGGGGGAAGAGGGGCGGAAAAAGATCAACCAGTACACGCGCTACGGGACGGTCCTGCTGGCCGCGGCCCAGTCGTTTGGGGTCAGCATCTTTCTGGAGAGCCTGCACTCCAACGTGACCGGGGCTCCTGTGGTGATTCATACGGGATGGGGCTTCCGGATGATGACGATGCTGAGCATCACCACCGGAACGGTCTTTATCATGTGGCTGGGGGAGCAGATCACCGAGCGGGGGATCGGGAACGGGATCTCCATGATCATCTTCATCGGCATCGTGGCGCGGTTTCCCCAGGCGCTGTGGCGGGAGTACGAAAACTTCACGACCAATCAGGAGATCAAATACGGGATTCTGGGGGAGCTGTTCGTCATCGCGCTGATGGTGGCGGTGACGGCGGTGGTCGTGCTGTTGACGCAGGGGCAGCGCAAGATCCCGGTACAGTATGCCAAGCGGATCGTGGGGCGCAAGGTGTATGGGGGGCAGACCACCCATATCCCGCTCCGGGTGAACACGCCGGGCGTGATCCCGATCATCTTCGCGCAGGCGATCATGTTCATCCCCGCCACCGGGGCGTCGATGTTCCCCAACAGCGAGATCATGCAGGCCATCGCCACGTATTTTTCGCCCTCCACCCCCCTGCCGGGGTCTCTGCCCTACTGGGGCGTGTACGCCCTGCTGATCGTCTTTTTCTCCTATTTCTACACGGCCATCGTGTTCAACCCCGTGGACCTGGCTGACAACATGAAAAAGTACGGGGGGTTCATCCCCGGCATTCGCCCCGGCAGACGGACATCGGACTATATCGACCGCATCCTCACCCGGATCACGCTGCCGGGATCGGTCTATCTGGCCGCCATCGCCATCTTCCCTTTCTTCGTGGTCGAGGCCATGAACGTCGATCCGGGGCTTTCGGACTTCTTCGGGGGCACCGGGCTTCTGATCGTGGTCGGCGTGGCGCTCGACACGCTTCAGCAGGTGGAGTCCCACCTGATGATGAGGCATTACGACGGCTTCATGAAAAAAGGTCGTATTCGGGGACGCAGATAGGTTAAGCGAAAGGGCTTCGCGTGCGGGTGGTGATGCTTGGGCCTCCGGGGGCGGGCAAGGGGACGCAGGCCAAGTGCCTGGAGAAGAAGTACCGTATTCCGCACATCTCCACGGGTGAGATCCTTCGGCAGGCCATCTCCAACGGGTCGCATCTGGGAAAAGAGGCCGCCCGCTACATCAATCGAGGCCGTCTCGTGCCCGATCCCCTGATCCTCGACATCGTGCACCAGCGGCTTTTAAAGCCCGACTGCGTTCCGGGCTACATCCTGGACGGATTTCCCCGCACCCTCGAACAGGTCCGCAGGTTTGACGCCCTTCTGGGGGAGATGGATCAGCCGCTCGACGCGGTGATCAGCCTGGAGGTCCGGCTGGAGATGTTTGTCAAGAGGCTGTCCGCCCGGCGCGTCTGCCCGAATTGCGGGGCCGTCTACAACCTGCTGACGACCCCCCCGAGGTGCGAGGGGGTCTGTGACGCGTGCGGAGGGGGGTTGACGCAGCGGCCGGACGACGTGGAGGAGACGATCCAGAAGCGCTTCGAGATTTACCGGCAAGAGACCTTCGACATCAAGAATTTTTACATCACCAAGGGACTTCTCAGGGAGGTTGACGGGGAGGGGACCGTGGAGGAGGTCCACAGGCGGATTGTCGGGTATCTCAAAGGGATATAACGAATCAAGGTCAAGAGCGGGTCTATGCCTAAAGAAGACGTCATTCAGGTTGAAGGCACGGTCATCGAGTCCCTCCCCAACGCGACGTTCCGGGTGGCGATCGAGAACAAGCACCAGGTGCTCGCCCACATCTCCGGCAAGATGAGGATGAATTTCATCAAGATCCTTCCCGGGGACAAGGTGACCGTGGAGCTTTCGCCTTACGACCTGACCAAAGGGCGCATCACCTACCGGTATAAATAGCGCCGCTATTTTACAGTAGTCAGCAGTCAGCAGTCAGAGAAAAGCATACTGACCTCTGACCTCTGACAAAGGCGTTATTTTTTCAGAGGAACCGCAGCGGTGAAAGTACAATCTTCGGTCAAAAAACGGTGCAATCAGTGCAAGATCGTGCGGCGCCGCGGAGTGGTTCGGGTCATATGCACCGCCAATCCGAGGCACAAGCAGCGGCAGGGGTAAGAACAGCTATCAGCTATCAGCTATCAGCTATCAGCTATCAGCTATCAGCAAAACCTGACATGCCTTTGTTTTTTGCTGACGGCTGACGGCTGACGGCTTTTACAGGAGAGAGGTCGTGGCCAGAATCGCAGGGGTCGATCTGCCGAGGGAAAAGCGGGTGGAGGTCGCGCTGACCTACGTCTACGGGATAGGGCCCTCGTTGGCCCGTCGCATCCTGAAGGACACCCAGGTCGATTCTCACACCCGGGTCCATCAGCTCACCGAGGAGCAGGTCGCCAAACTTCGGGGCAACATCGAGGGGAACTACAAGGTGGAAGGGGCGCTCCGGGGCGAGGTGCAGATGAACATCAAGCGCCTGATGGACATCGGGTCGTATCGGGGTTACAGGCATCGGCGCGGGCTTCCGGTCCGAGGGCAGCGGACCCGGACGAACGCCCGGACGCGCAAGGGTCCCAAGCGGGGCACCGTGGCGCGGGTGAAGAAGGAGACGAAGTAAGGTTAGAAGTTAGAAGTTAGAAGTTAGAAGTTAGAAGTCAGGAGGAGGTCAAATTGCCGCCGGAGACGGGAAAACGCAGGGCACGCAAGAAGAACAAACGCGTGGACGCGGTGGGCGTCGCCCATATCAAGGCGAGCTTCAACAACACCATCGTGACGCTGACCGACCGGGAGGGGCGCGTGATCTCCTGGGCGAGCACGGGGAAGGTCGGGTTCAAGGGTTCCAAGAAGAGCACCCCATTCGCCGCGCAGCTGGCCGCCGAGGCAGCGGCCAAGGATGCGATGGGGATGGGGCTTCGCCGCGTGGAGGTGTGGGTCAAAGGCCCTGGCGTCGGGCGGGAGGCCGCCGTGCGTTCTCTTCAGGCCACCGGCCTGGAGATCTCGGCCATCAAGGACGTCACCCCCATTCCCCACAACGGCTGCAGGCCGCCCAAGCGCAGGAGAGTGTAACAGTATGGCACGCTATACCGGCTCCAACTGTAAGCTGTGTCGACGGGAGGGGGTCAAGCTGTTTCTGAAAGGGACACGCTGTCATCTGGACAAGTGTTCCTTTGAGAAGCGAGGCTACATCCCCGGCATGCACTGGCAGCGACGCCCCAAGCTCTCGGAGTACGGGCTTCAGCTCCGGGAGAAACAGAAGGCCAAGCGGATTTACGGCCTCCTGGAGACGCAATTCCACACGACATTCCTCAAGGCGACGAAGGTGAAGGGGGTCACCGGAGACACGTTGATGCGATTCCTGGAGACACGTCTCGACAACGTGATCTACAGGCTGGGGTTTGCGCCGTCGCGCAAGTCCGCGCGCCAGCTTGTGCGACACCGTCACATCACCGTCAACGATCGTCTGGTGGACATCCCCTCCTACCGCCTTTCTCCCGGAGACCGGGTTCAGGTCCGGGAGAAGAGCCGCCAACTGGCGCTCATACACGAGGCGCTCAAACGGGCCGGCGAGGGGCAGCAGGCGCCGTGGTTGAGCGTGGATAAGGGGAACCTCTCCGGGGTTCTGATGGAGCATCCGACTCGGGAGAACATCCCGACCCCGGTGGAGGAGCAGCTCATCGTGGAACTCTACTCGAAGTAGGACCGGCGATGAGATGGGCGACCGCCGGTCGCCCCTACAAGATGGGCGACCACCGGTCGCCCCTGATGGGCGACCGCCGGTCGCCCCTACATTACGGCGCGTGGCCTGTGAGAGGGTTTCTATGAAGTGGAAGAGTTTGCACATGCCGAGGGCCGTCCAGATCGATGAGACGACGCTCACCGACACGTATGGCAAATTCATCCTGCAGCCGCTGGAGAGGGGGTTTGGGACCACCATCGGCAATGCCCTGCGTCGGGTGCTGCTGTCCTCCATCCACGGCGCAGCCATCAAGTCGGTCAAGATCGAAGGCGTGTATCACGAGTTTTCAACCGTGACGGGCGTGGTCGAGGATGTCCCGGAGATCATCCTCAACCTCAAGGAGGTCTGTCTCCGGCTCCACGCGGACGAGGACCGGACCGTCGTGGTGGAGCGGCGCGGGCCGGGCGACCTGAAGGCGGGGGACTTTCGGGTGGACGCCCAGGTTGAGGTCGTCAACCCCGACCTGCACATCGCCTCACTCGACGAGGGGGGCGCCCTCAAGATGGAGCTGGTGGTGGGCGGGGGGCGCGGTTACGTGTTCGCGGAGGACAACAAGCGGACAGACCAGTCTCTGGGGATCATCGCCATCGACTCCATCTTCTCGCCGATCCGGAAGGTCCACTACGAGATCGAAAACGCCCGCGTCGGGCGTCGAACGGACTACGACAGGCTGACGCTGGAGGTGTGGACCAACGGCGCGATGAAGCCCGACGACGCCCTGTCGTTTGCCGCCAAGATCCTGAAGGACCACCTGGAGTTGTTCATCCACTTCGAGGAGGAGGGGATCGAGGACATCCAGGAGGAGGAGGTCGATCAGGAGGCCCAGCGCATCGGGAATCTGCTCAAGATGCCGGTGGAGGAGCTGGAGCTGTCGGTCCGCTCGGCCAACTGCCTGCGGGCAGCGGGCATTCTGGCGCTGGAGGACCTGGTCCAGAAGACGGAGCCGGAGATGTTGAAGTACCGGAACTTCGGCCGCAAATCCCTGAACGAGCTGAACGCGATCCTGAACAACCTGGGCCTGAGCTTCGGGATGGACATCTCTCAATACAAGAACGTGGCTGAGCGCAAGAAGGAGGTCGTGGCCCTGGAGGAGGATTTTTAGCCATGAGGCACGGACGCAAGGTCCGAAAGCTGGGGCGCACGCCCAGTCACCGGAAGGCCCTGCTGAACAACCTGGCCACCTCGCTCATCAGGGAGGGGAGCATCCGCACGACGGACACCAAGGCCAAGGTCCTGCGGGGGGTCGTGGACCGGCTGGTGACCTTCGCCAAGCGCGGGGATCTGGCCGCCCGGCGGCACGTCCTCCGGTCGGTGCGCGACCCGAAGGTCGTGAAGCGGCTGTTTGACGAGATCGCCCCCCGGTTCGTGGACCGGGAGGGGGGGTATACGCGCGTCCTGAAGATCGGCGCTCGAAGGGGGGATGGGGCGGCCATATCGCTCGTGACCTTTTCGGGCGAGGAGGCCGTGAAGGCGCCTGCGAGCGGGACCGAGGCGAAGCCGTCGGAGCCGAAGGCGGAGGAGACGACGGCGAAGACCGAGGCGTAGTGCTCTGTCAAAGAAGGTTTGAGGGGTCGTCATTCTGAGGGCGCAACGCGCCCGAAGAATCTCGGTTTAGAGATTCTTCGCCTCCGTTGCACTCCGGCTCAGAATGACAACCATTCACTTCTATCTTGACAAACCACTATCAGGAGATGCGGCTGCGGATGATCGGTTGGAGGGCAAGCTGGCCAGAGGCTTGCCCTCTTTATTTTGAAGGAGTTGGGTTTTGAAGCCGAAGCGCAACAGCGTGGTGGAGGTCCGCATCGAGGGGCTGGGCCCGAACGGCAGGGGGATCGCCAGGGCCGAGGGGCTGACCTTTGAGGTGGCCGACGCCCTGCCGGGGGACCGGGTGCAGGCCCGCGTGGGGCGCGTGCGGGGGGGCGCCGCGGAGGCCCGGACGGTGGCGGTGCTGGAGCCGGGCCTGGGGCGCATCCCGGCGGTCTGCGCGCACTTCGGGACGTGCGGGGGCTGTCTCTGGCAGGGGGTCGCCTACGAGGACCAGGTCCGCCTGAAGATGGGGATGGTGCGGGACGCCCTGGGTCGCCTGGGGGTCGAATTCCCGTTCGAGGAGGCGACGGCTGCGGCAGAGCCCTTCTTCTACCGCAACAAGATGGAGTTCTCCTTCGGCCAGCAGGGGGATGAGGTCGTTCTGGGGCTCCACGTTCGGGGCAAGTTTGACCGGGTGTTCGACCTGCAGCGATGCCACCTGCAGTCGGAGGCGTCCAACCGGGTCGTGGAGGCGGTCCGGGCGTTCGCCCGATCGGCGGGGCTGCGGGTCTACGACCTGAGGAGCCACCGTGGGCTGCTCCGGTTCGTGACGGTGCGGGAGGGCAAGGGGACCGGGGAGGTGATGGTCAATCTCGTCACCTCGGAGGAGCCCTTCCCGGAGCGGGCGGGCGTGGTCGAGGCCGTGCTGAGGGCCGCCCCGGAGGTGGTGACGGTCATCCACACGGTCAATCGCCGGAAGGCGCAGGTGGCCACGGGGGACGAGGTGACCGTCCTGCACGGGGAGGGGTTCATCCGGGAGCGTCTCGCCGAGTTCACCTTTCGCGTGTCGCCGACCTCGTTTTTTCAGACCAACCCCAGGCAGGCGGAGCGCCTGTACGACCTGGTGGCCGAGTACTCGGACCTGTTGCGAGGGGAACGGGCGCTGGACCTCTACTGCGGGACAGGGGCCATCGCCATGTTCCTGGCGCGGCAGGGGGGCCGCGTCGTGGGCGTGGAGTCGTCGGAGGAGGCGGTGCGGGACGCCCTGCGAAACTGCGCCGAGAACCGGGTGGAGGGGTGCCGGTTCGCGCCGGGGGACGCGGGTCCGGTCCTGAAGCAGCTTCGAAGGCAGGGGGAGCGGTTCGACGTGGCGGCCGTGGACCCTCCGAGGGCGGGCATGCATCCGGGGGCCCTGCAGGCGCTGATCGAGCTCGCGCCTCCCCGGATCGTCTACGTGTCTTGCAACCCGGAGGCGCTTGCGACGGACGTCTCCCGGCTGCTGGCCGCGGGCTACCGGGCCGAGCGGGCGCGGCTGGTGGACCTGTTCCCGCAGACGGCGCATTGTGAGACGGTGGTGAAGCTGGTTAAAAGAACGTGAGACGGTAGACGTGAGAGGCGCAGAAAGACCACAGGACCACAGGACCACGGGACAACAGGACAACAGGACCAAAAAAGTGGTCTTGTGGTCAGTGGTCTTGTGGTCAGTGGTCTTGTGGTCAGTGGTCTTGTGGTCAGTGGTCTTGTGGTCCCGTTTGCCGTTTGTCAGGGAGATAGTCGTGGAAGAGGTCGAGTGGTGGCTGCGCCTGCAGGCCGTGCCCGGCGTGGGGGCGGCGCTCTACGGGGAGTTGCTCCGGAGGTTCGGGA